>VFQS010001544.1_pt1 | contig 20846 bp, 15 predicted proteins | sample 3512361 | NCBI WGS metagenome assembly VFQS01 (sample SAMN10412375, study PRJNA504923) | tailings metagenome | isolation source: Relicate 1 Philex TSF3 active mining | place: Philippines
CTTATTGTTGAAGAGTATTGATTATATATTTACCAAGATGATACGCAAATTTACAGGCAACTGCGTTTCCAATTTGCATGATAACATCTTTATTTGAACCTTCCAGTTTATATTCATCTGGAAAACTTTGAATGCGCTTTAATTCTTTAACAGTCAATCTCCTTATTTCATTTTCATTATATTTTACAAGTGAATCATATCCGTCTTTCCAGTATCGCGCAGAAATTGTATATGAAGGCTTATCAAAATCCAGCATTTGCGCTCCAAATGCGTGTACATTTTCTTTACTTGTTTTTTTTTATTTTTAATTCCTAATATAGCCTTTTCACTCAAATAGTATGTTTTTAACAGGAATTCGGTCTTCAACTGATTTTATTACGTTTTCTGGTTCAGTTGGATAAATTCCCAAATCTTTTCGGATTCCGATAATAATTGTTCGTCTCCTATTCTGTGGAACTTCGAAATCACTTGCGTATAATTTTGTGATTATACAATTATAATTTCTCCCGAGGTGTTCCATTATAATATCAATAATATTTTCATTCGACTCTGTTTTTTTAGAAAGAATACCAATTACATTTTCCATAATAAAGGCTTTTGGTTCAAAATAATCAAGATATTTGACATATTCCATGAATAATGTATTTCGTGGGTCATTCTTATCTCTTTTACCGGCGATACTGAATGATGTGCATGGAGGTCCTCCAACCAAAATATCAACTGATTTTTTATCTGTATTATATAATTCATCAAATTGTTCTGGTGGAAAAACAGTTAAATCATGACAATACGCTTTATGTTCATAATTACGATTATAATTTTCAACGGCTCTGTCCCATATGTCAATACCGGCGATAACATTTAGACCAGCAGTTGTCATTCCCCAAGACATTCCTCCACAACCACAGAATAAGTCAATAACATTCAATTTTGTTTCGGTTGCGGTAGTCTGTGTCATATTCGGAGTAGGAGTTTTCTCAGAAGTCTTCGAGTTTATTAGTTCAATCAGTTGCGATTTATTCTTTGAATTACATTTTGTAATTCCGAGCTTACTACATTCTTCTAATAATTCAATTTTGCTCATTTTTGAAATATTTTGATGACTCATTGTTTATTTATATTCAACTTAGAATATTTTTAAATCAATTTTTTAAATCATACGTCGGAAATTATTTATTTTATATAATAATGAATAATAATCAAAATAAATTAAACAAAATTGAAGAATTAAAAAGACGATTAGTTTTAACTGAATTTGATAAAATGGATATTAGACATAAAATGAAAGAATATTATGGTAAATATGTAAATAATGCTACTTTTAATTATGATGATTATAATAAATTGAAAAAAAAATAAATGAAAATAATTCAGTAAATAAATCAGAATCAGTTGGACCAAGAAATATTACAAAATTCAACCAATCGATATATATGAATGAATTTAAAAAAATTATAAGATTTTTAATTGATAATTTAGAACAATTTTTTGATTTTAAATCAATTATAGTTTATATTGCTAAAAAAAGAAAAATAATTGAATTATTAAAATTAAATTTAACTGGCTATGAGTTATTTGGAGAATTTAGAGGTTCAGTTAAATATAATAGAAAATATAATATAATGAGTCCAATAATTCATTCAAAAGGTATGCATTTGATAAATAACATAATAAAAAAATATGAAACCAATAATTGTAAGTATAAAGAAAAACAATTAACTATTATAAGAAATGTTCTTGGTAAAAGAAATGTTATTGGATTACATTGGATACATACATATCCAGAATTAATTTTGGAGTTATTAGAAGAAATGAATGAAATATATCTGGAATTTAAATATAGTTTAAAAAATAATAGAAATAAAGAAAAATCTAAAAATTTATTATCTAAATTATATTGGTTATATATGCAAGCATGTCCATTTCGACGTGGTAGTGCATCAATCGGAGAAATTGTATTTTCTGCTTTATTACAAAAATATTTTGATTGCGATTTTAAATTATTTAAAGAAAAATTTTCTCCACAATTAATTCCAGATATTCATGCGCTAACATATCCACTTGAACATTTTCAATCTATTTTTTGGGACCAATTTGTATCTTGCGAAAATTATAAAAATAATTTTAGTAGAAATTCAAACTGGAACAACTATATAAGGAACCGTGGTCCTGATTTCTAACACTCTCTTTTTTTTGAAAAAGCTTCATCTATTATTTCCTTCAAATAATATTTTTGTGGTCCGCGTTCATTCAATAGGTCATCTTTACTCAAATTTTTGAACCAATCTGGATAGCCCGGGGCTGTATTATAGAGCGGAAAAAAATACCGTTTCGAACTACAATCGCGCACATTATATGGCTTCATAATATTATTTAGTTTATTACCGCGACTATCATATTCATTACAAGATGATGGGACATGTATATAATCCCAATCTTCATTGTAATTCATATGCACAATACATTTTTCCAATGCGCGTTTTCCAATTTCATGATATTGGAAGTCTTTTTTTTGAAATATGACTTCTTCCGCGCTTTTACGGACACATTTCATGAACTTCGTATTTGGCTTACTTATCATTAACCAGTTCGTCGGATTATTTTTACCATTCGGATTCTCCGAGCAAGATTGACGACTACGGCCACAACCGAATCCCATATAATCACTTGAACTTTTCATTAGTTTCTTATAAAGGGGGCACAAGCATTTTGATACAATAATGTCTGCGTCAATCCATATCCCTCCATATTTTTCTAATAGGGTATATCTATAATAATCTGCTTTATGCGGGATGGAAAGATGGTCTAAATCAGCCGGATTTAATTCAGGTAAATAATTCCGGATTGATTTTTCATCAAGTCTATGAATTTTGAAGCAGTTCTTACAATTATGAAGAATCGAATCATAGCATAAGTCAATATAAGCGGGTTTTTGACGGCCTTCCATAGTTTCCCAGTAGCACCATATCGGCGGTTTTAATGTTAGATGTTCTTTATATTTTTTTTTATGGGATAAATATACAAATATAATCGTAAAACAGACAATGACTAAATCTTGTATATGAATTAATGATAACATTAATATAATATATATTTATAAAAAATATAAATATAATAATAATTATGTATATTTTCATTTATTATAAATAATAAACGAAAATTTAGATAATAATATCTATACGATATTATTATGTACATTTAATTTTTCTATGAAAAATTAAATCTAAATAATTATTATTATATTTATAAAAAATATAAATATAATAATAATTATGTTCAAGTTCTTTTTAATAATTATTCTCTGTTTATTCATTATTTTTCCGATATTTGACACAAAGTATTATGAAAAATATGAAAATAATGATGAAAAAATTCCAAGATTAATTATTCAAACATGGAAAAGCCATGATATTCCAAGTAAATATATTAACTCTATTCGTTCAATAAAACGTTATAATCCAAATTATAAATTCATGTTTTTCACAGATAACGACATTGACAAATTCATAAAAGAAGAATATCCGCAATATTATTCAACATATAAAAGATTACCCGTTATAATTCAAAAGATTGATTTTTTTAGATATATTGCGGTTTATCATTATGGAGGATTTTATTTTGATTTAGACATGACCGGATTATATCCATTAGATAACATATTAAAATATGAATGCGTTTTTCCAGTAGATAGTATATTAACCCCAGTTAAATGCGCATCGGCCCGTTTTAAAAAATACTGTGATAAAGGTTATGATTATATACTTGGTCAATACGCATTCGGAGCAAAACCGAAGCATCCATTTATAAAAGCCTTAATAGACGGAATTAATGATAATATAGATAAATATATCAATGATTTCAAGATAAATCAAACATTACATTATGTATATGCTTCGACTGGTCCCGATTATGTAATGAATGTTTATTTGGATTACAAAAACAAAAACAAAATTCACGTTTTAGAATATCCAGAGTCCCAATATTTCGGGAAATACGCTAAGCATGACCATTTTGGAACATGGAAAAATTAGAATATATATAATTTTTATCTGTTTTATATATATGGATCCAAATATATGGGGGCCACGATTATGGTTTTCAATACATTCAATGAGTTTTACTTACCCGTTTTATCCAACTGATAAAGATAAAGAAATTTACAAGAATTATTTTAAATTACTCGAATATACACTCCCGTGTGGACTATGTAGAAATAATTATAAAAAACACATTGAAATGTTTCCAATAGAGCCACATTTAGAAAACCGCAAAAAATTAGCCCATTGGTGTATTGACATGCACAATATGGTGAATATCGAAAATAAAAAGCCAACTCTTTCATATGGTGAAGTATTAGACATTTATGAAGGAATATATGGAAGGAAAATACATTTAGTAGACCCAGAGCCCCATAAGCCTCGGAGTAATGTATTGGATGATTCTGGATGGAAAGACCAACGCAAGAAAAAGATTAAAATTATTTTCTTAAATAACTTCGTCTTTTTCTGTGTTTTAATATTTTTGATTATTATCTTATCACTCGTTTATTTATTTACAAAATAAATTTATCCAATTATTTATGGAACAAAAAAAAGAAGATATCTATCTTAGTCCAGAAGATTCATATAATCTATATAAATTATTTTATGAAGTATCGCAATTATTAGAAAAAAATGGAATAGTTTATTGGATAATTGGAGGAACATTTTTAGGAGCTGTTCGGTGCGGTGGTATAATAAAATGGGACGATGATATTGATATAATGATTCCAGTTGAATACAAAGATAAATTATATAAATTGTTAAAAAATAATGATAAATTATGTGTTAATCATACAGTTTATTTTATTGATAAAATATTATATCGGAATAATAAAAAATACTTTATTGACATTTTTTACGGAAGTCCAAATTTAGTAAATCAAAAAATTGTAATTGACCATACTTATTTTTTATTTAGATATGAATGGCCAAAAGATTATTATTATTTGGAAGATTTATTTCCATTAAGAAAATATAAATTTGGAGCGTATGAAGTATATGGTCCAAAAGAATATCGAGAATTTATGGAGCGTAATTTTAGCAAGAAATGGAATACCGAAGGAGTAATAAGCCACTCTCACACAAAAAAATTGATAAAACCGATTATTTTTACGATGAAAGCGGAAGATTATGAACCGGCGAAACCTTTCTTTATTCCAAAATGAATCCCCAGATATATAAAACAAAAGTTTTTTATATCTTTTATAATATAGGAATGACAAAAATTAGAATGAAAAAAGATAAATTGGCGGTCCGCATAAAGAAGAAAATTAATAAAAATAATGTGATTCAACATTCATCGAGTAGAAAATATATGTATTATCCAGATTTTAGTGATAAAGACTTCTACGAAAAAATATATATTAAGAAAGAATTCTTCAAAAATAAGATAAAGCGCAATAATCAGAAAACGGAGGACATCTGTAATGCGCGACTTTTTAATTTATCTCCCCAGCAGGAGTTTTTAAAAAATTATATCAGTATTGATACACCGTATAATGGCATTTTAATTTATCACGGGACTGGTGTTGGTAAAACGTGTTCTGGTATTCAAATTGCGGAAGGATTCAAGGATATTATGAAGCGGATGCACGTGGATAACCGTCGCAAAATAACCGTTTTATTGAGCCGGCGCATTCTCCAACAGTTCAAAGACCAAATTTATGATATTCGGAAAGAAATTAAAAAAGAGCGCCCAGATGACATCGTTCAATGCACGGGAAATACATATAGTCTGAATTTTGAGCAGTTTAGCGGATTAACAATCCAGCAGAAGCGCAAAGAGACGGGGCGCCTCGTGAATTCATATTACCAATTTTATGGATACGAGGAATTCGCGAATGAGCTAATGAGCGACATCGGATGGAACGGTAAAAAGAGTTCTCTTACTGATATTCAAAAAAGGGCGATTCGTAGCAAATTTCAGAACCGCGTAATAATTATTGATGAAATCCACAACATCAAGAGTGATACTTCGGATGTCGAATTGCGTAAGGTCCCCCCTATTTTACAGGCGATTGTAACCTACGGTGAAAATATTCGGCTGGTCTTGATGAGCGCCACGCCGATGTATGATAATGCGAACGAAATTATTTATATATTGAACCTCCTTTTACTGAATGATGGGCGTCCCCCTGTTAAAAGAAGTGAGATTTTTGATAGTAATGAGAATTTAGTTCCAGGTGGGGCCGAGAGAATTAGAGAATTGTCAAAGGGTTATATAAGCTATTTGCGCGGTGAGAATCCAATTGTTTTCCCTTTGAAAATAGAACCGGCGGATGCGATTATTCCGAATATAAAATATGATATTTATGGAAAAGTCATTCCTCCGAGTGAGCGTTTCCATAAATTGAAGGTATCCACTTGCGAGATGAGCCGGTATCATTATGATGAATACTTGAAGAAGCTGAAAACGATTGATAAAGATAAGCCAGAAGAAGAGGATGAGGACTCAGTGGAAATGGTTGTCGATGAAGATGATGACGATGAAGTCGTTCTGAAAAAGGACGATTACGATAAATATGCGAATTCACTATCTCGTCGTATATGTAATATTATATTACCGGATAAGAATGGTAATTTTACGAACCCGAAGCGCGACTATGCTTATCAGACGTCTGATAATGGTCGTGGGGCTTTCATCATTGATTCCGGAAAATCTTCGAATTCTACAAAGAAAAAGAAGAGGACATACCAGTTCCGGTTCCAGACGCATGTCCGGTTTAATGCTGGGAAGAGCGACGAGGCCCCTTTCTTAGATGAAAAATATCTCGAAAAATACAGCGCAAAATTTTACAGCGCCCTACAAAATATCAAGAATGGGAAGGGTATCTGTTATATATATTCAGAGTTCATTTGGGCCGGCGTTTTACCGTTCGCTATGATGTTGGAGCAAAACGGGTTCGAGCGCTACCTATGGAGCGGGGAGAGGCCGTTGCTGGACTACCCGCGAAAGAGGAATCCTATTTGCGCTTTATGTGGAAATGATGCTCTCGCGAGGATACACAATAGTGGTTCATCGAATTACCACGAGTTTCGGAGAGCGAGATACATTCTTATTTCGGGGGACACGAACATTTCCACAATTGAAACGTCTAATTTGATGAATATTATGAACCACGACAATAATAAATACGGCGAGGAAGTCAAAATTATTATTGGGACCCGCCTTTTAGGTGAAGGCTTGGACTTCAAGCGGATACGACAGGTTCATATATTAGAGCCGTGGTTTAACTTGTCGCGCATTGACCAAACAACTGGGCGCGCGAGTAGGTGGTGTAGCCACGCCGATTTACCCGCAGTCGAGCGCAATGTAGAAGTCTTTTTATACGCGGTTGTCCCCCCAAAGAACGCCAGTAAAAAGGAGAAGGAAACGGAAACGATTGATACGCGTATATATCGCATCGCCGAAGTCAAAGACCGCAAAATTCGCGAAATATCATATATCTTAAAACAATCCGCGGTGGATTGCGCCCTCAATAAGAATGGGAATATATTTGATTTTGGTGGGAAAAGCGTTGAGATGATTAGTAGCTTGGGAAGGAGGGTCAGGATACGTTTGGAGGATAATAATGGGAGCAGGGAGTGTGATTATAAAGATTGCGATTATAAATGCGTCTGGGAGCCCGATAGGAAGAAGCTTTATAAGGTGAATATAGATACGTATAATGAGCGGTTCGCGCGGTCCGATATAACGAAGTCGAAGAAGATATTAAAGAAATTGTTCGAGGTCGGTTATGTTTATACGTTGGAGGATTTGGTAAAAATAATTCGGGAAAATATGAAGAATTTCGAGCTCCAATTTATATATATTGCGATTACGGAGATGATTAATAATCGGGACGAGCCTATTTATGATATGTATAACCGGCGCGGGTATATGATTCACAAGGGGCCATATTATATTTTCCAGCCGATTGAATTCACTTATGCGGACGCCCCTCTTCTTTATAGAATGCGCCCCTTTTCACAGAAGACGGCTGAATATGTTTTCAAAAACGATGTGGAGGAAATTGATTATAATATGATTATGACGAAGAATCAAGTAAAAGACGGGGATATACTTGCGTCAGTTATCAAAAATGCGGAGATGATTCAGAATGAGATAGAATCAAATCACAAGAACAAAATGTATATTATTTTAACGCAGATTGTGGATAAGTTGAATGATAAAGACAAAAATGTTCTTATAAAGAAGATTTTCATTGATTATTATGAGTCGAAGGGAAAGATGACGAACCCATATTTGGTATTACTTTATGAATATTTCGAGCCACTCTTTCTTTATAAATATCGCGATTTAGAAGTGGGGAAGGATGATGTCGCGAATGACAAGCTGATTGGATATTATTATATATTCAAGAACTTGAAGGCGAATAATAACGAGAATAAGGCTGTGATGAAGATATTTTGTTATAATGAGGATACGAAGCTGGTAGGTGAATGTGGGTCAGAAATCCGCGACCGATTGAAACTCAATATGAAAATAAAAGCGTCCAAACAAGCGAAGAATGCTTCCCATAATTTCAATATTATTTATGGGTTCATGGTGTTGAAGGATGGGCCCTACGTTTTCAAGGTTTATGATGGGACACGGGATACGGGGGCGGTGACTTTGGAAATGAAGAAGAGTAAGCGTTCAGAGATGAAAGGGAAGGAGTGTGATTTTCATAGCGTGGTGGAGTTGAATGAAATGTCGAAGAAAACTGGTATTGAAATAGTTGGGACACAGAAGAAGAAAATATGTGTAGTGTTTGAATACAAGTTGCGCGAGTATGATTATGATAGGCATCAGGGAAAGAGGTGGTTCCTGAATTCAATAGAGACGATGAAATATTCCTCGCAATTACTAAAAAAGTGAATTTAAAAGTAGTTTAATTTATTATATATTATATAATGAGTTCTCTTACAAAAAATGAAATATACTTCTATACCCAAATCAAGAAACGAGTATCGTTAAATCCGCGATATTTAGACGAGAATTTTCCTGCGTATATCGAGAAAATTGTGAAAAATAATGTGGAGGGAAAATGTATCAAAGAGGGATACGTTGTTCCAAATACGGTAATCATATTGAAAAGGAGTATTGGAAACATGAATAATAATCAGTTCAATGGAAATATTACATTCGATATTACTATCGGGGCGAAAGTCTGTAATATTCCAGTGAATAGTGTAATCAAGGCATCCGTCAAGAAAATTAATAAGCTCGGAATATTAGCAGAATTGGGCCCTCTGATGATAATTGTTCCGAAGGAAATTCATCAGGACAAGGAGCCTTTTTCGAAGATTAATATCGGAGATGAAATTGATTTGCTCGTCATTGGAAAGACTTTCAATTTAAATAGTAATGTTATCTCGATTTATGCGAAATTGAATAGTGAAGTCAGAAAGAAGGTCGTAATTCAAGTTAGAAAAGGTGCTGATAAGCATAAAAATATGGACGCATTGGTTGCGTCGGAGTCAGTTCTTGAATCAGAGTCGGATGTTGATGATGAAGCGGAGACTGAAAGCGAAGATGGAAATGGTTCGAATTCTGAGGACGATGAAGAGGAAGAGGGGTCTGAGGATTTGGAAGAATTGGATGATGACTTGGGTGAGTTGGATGAAGATATGGAAGGAGAAGCAAATCCGGCGGAAGATGCTGAAATAATGAGCGATGATGATGAAGACGAAGAAGAAGATGATGACGACGAAGAAGATGATGGCGATTATGAAGATGAGGACTAATCAATATAAAAAAAATGTGATATATTTGTTTAAAAATGGAGGACCCAATTTCAGTTAAAGATATTCGCATTATGAAAGAATTCATCGAGAAGAAGATGAATAATAGTCAGAAGATTCAAATAATTGATATTATAAAAAACAACAATTTACGTTATACATTGAATAAAAATGGTTATTTCATTAATTTAACAAATATACCGAATGAGTTATTGAAGAAAATAAAAATGTTCGTCGATTTTACAAAAGATAATGTTCGCGAATTGAGTAAAACGGAGGATATTTTAAATACGGAAAAAACGCGCATTGAATCATTTGATAAAAATGTGAATAATTCGGTTGTATTTCCAATAATGGATAATGATATGGAGAAAAATATTAATTTTGAAATTTATTCGCTGGATGGGATAAATGAGATATTTGAGGAGTATCGCAATATAAATGATGATGAGATTGAATTTGAGAAGAATTTTGTTGTGGATACTTCGCGGGAAATAACTGGTTATAAGATTGTATTGAAGAAGTATAAGACGAAATATGTTGGAAATCGGGCAAAAATATTGAAGCGATTTCGTGATATATCACGGATGAGTGTTAATACTCGTAGCGTGAAGACTTCTTTGAATGCTGTTAAACCAAAAACTAAAACGAGGAAGAATGTGTCAGTTGAGAAGGGGGATGAAGAGGAGGAGGAAGAGGAGGAAGAAGAAGAGGAAGAAGAGGAGGAAGAGATTGATGATGAGTAGAGGTGCTACGCAAATATTTTGATTTAAAACTAACTGACTATTATATTGTAATAATCAGTCATGATATCAATTGATAAATTACATAGTTATTTGAATAAAGGAGGTGCGGATGTCTCGAAGGATTATGTTTTTCATATTCCGGAGAAAGTCATCGCAGAGGGGCACATATATGATAAATATATTTTGGATGCGAAGTATAGTTTCGTAGATAAAGATATTGTTGATGTTCCTGAATGGACTGGGTTGGATTCTTCGTTTAAGATGATTAAGGACCGGAATAATGAGAGGAAGAACAGTTTTATTTATTCAGTATTGAATGAAGTATTGGGCGAGTTTCGTTATTTGGATGTTAAGTCGAAAGTTATAATGATTAAGGACCTTATGCGACAGATAGCTTATGATATGGAGGAGAAGGCTCTCTATAGAGATAATGATTACACGCGAAAGAGGACATTGATTCGGGAGAAATTTATGGCGAACGAGGATATTGATGATGACGCTGTATTAAAGGGAATTATTGTAGATTATTTTTCGCTGACGGTTTATATATTTAAGGAGGTTGTGGGTGGTTTAGTTAAGAGGAGGAAAGTGGAAAGGATTAGTTATATCCCGAGTATGTGGAAGAATGATGATAGGAAGACTGAGTATGTTTTGAAGAATCCGTCGTGTTTTCTAATTGAGAAGGATGGTCGATATTATCCGGTTTTTAAGAGTGATATGACTGGGGTCATGTCATGGGAGAGTATGGGAATTGATTTTTTTGAGGAATTGCGGTCAGGTGGAGCGGTTGCTCAACCGAAACCGGAAACCAAATTATTGAAAAAGATGACGCTTGTTGAATTACAGAAAGTTGCGATTGATAGGGGAGTTTCAATATTTAAGAAGTCCGAGAAGACAGGAAAAGATTTGAAAAAGAATATTTCGGAGTTGAGGGAAGAATTGGAAAATATGTGAAAAAAATAATATAATATTAGGATATGGTATTCTTGGCTGAATACATTTGGATTGGTGGAAATAATGAATTGCGTAGTAAGTGTCGGGTTATGAATGAATGCGACAATGTATATGATAAGGATTCAGTATATTTTTATCCGGACTGGAATTATGATGGGAGTTCAACGGGTCAGGCGATTGGAAGTGATAGCGAGGTTATTATGAAGGCACGAGCTGTTTTTAAATGTCCTTTTAGGGGAGGTGATAATCGGATGGTATTATGTGATACGTATTTACCGAACGGGGAGCCTCATATTACAAACCATCGCGCTGGTGCGGTTGAAATTTTTGATGGGAAGGTTGAAGAGGAGCCATGGTTTGGATTGGAACAGGAGTATTTTTTGGTGGATTTGAAGACAGGGAAACCGATGGGTTGTGCATTTTTTATTCCGGAGCAGGGTCCATTTTATTGTGGGGTTGGTGGAGGGAACGCGTTAGGTAGGGAAGTTGTTGAGGAGCATTTAGAGAAGTGTTTGTATGCTGGGCTGAGAGTGAGTGGAATAAACGCGGAAGTTGCTCCGGCGCAGTGGGAGTTTCAGATTGGTCCTTCTTTGGGTATTGAGGCGGGGGACCATTTGTGGATGGCGCGTTATATACTGAATCGGGTTTGTGAGAAGTATGGTGTTCGAGTTGATTTGACGCCGAAGTTGATTAAAGAAATAAATGGGAGTGGATGTCATACGAATTTTAGCACGAAGGGTATGCGCGAGGGGATTGATGAAAAGACTGGTTTGGAAATAATTGATGAGGCAATTATGAAATTGAGTAAGAAGCATATTGAACATATGATGATTTATGGAGATGGAAACAAAGAGCGGATGACTGGTCATCACGAGACAGCGAGTTATGATGAGTTTTCATTTGGGAGGGCCAATAGAGGGAGGAGTGTAAGAATAGGGAATGATACGATTAATAATAAGAGGGGATATTTCGAGGATAGGCGTCCTGCGAGTAATTGCGACCCGTATTTGGTAACAGCGAAGATATTTGAAACATGTTGCTTGTAAAAAACTTTTTTAGAAAAAAAGTTTAATCAAAAAAGTTTTAGAAACCAGCTTAAAATTAATCTACTAATATATTATAATCATGGACTATAATATATTCAAAAAATTAGGTAATAATAAAATTAGAATTGAATTCGGCGACAGTTTATCAAAAGAATTATTCGCGATGATAGTTGAAAGGTGTATATATTCGCCCGAGAAAGGAGGGATGGGCTTTAAATATGAAATGAAAACGTATTTAAGAGAATATACGTCAGTGTTAGACTACGGATATGTCGATGGAAAAGATGAAGTTAAGAGATATTGGCAATTTGGGAGTTGCGAGATTCGACATATTCGAGAGACTGTTGTTCAAGAGGACGAAATTGAGAGGTATGGGATGAAAGTCGTTGTATTTCATGATGCTGAAGTCAAAGAGCAAAAGGCGAAGGAAGGCGCTAAGAGGACCTATCAGTATATAAATAAATACGAAATACTCGATGACATGTTCGGATTTTATTTGGATTTGATTGAGGAGCGCCAGATAGAGAGCGAGCTTTCATTTCGCGAAAGTGGATGTATGGGAGTTGCTTGTAAATATAGCGTCCAATTACGATTTGAGGACAAAGTTGAGGATAATATAAAAGTTGGAGAAGAGACCATTGAGTTCGAGGCCTATTTTAGTAAATTTTTGCGGTGGTTATTTGAGGAAATTCAACAGACGAATTTTATTATATCTGTCGATGAGAAGAAGAATCTGATGAAGTCTTTTCGTAGGTTTATTGCGGAGGGTTTCTATGTGGAGCCGGTCGATGTATTAAGGCGAAATTTCTTTAAGAAAGATGGGATACCGTATGTTCGTGAGAATTACGGGGTTTCCTTTTATCCGGAGGGGGAGGTATGTTATCTTTTTATCACGGAGAATTTCAGTAAGAATGTGGATGGGAAGATTTTTATTATTTTGAATGACCGGATTATAAATACGGGGCGGGAGGTGAGTGGGTATGAGAATAGTATTTGTGAGGGGTATTATAATGCGAAGAAGAACACGTTTGTTATGACCGATATTTTATATTATCGGGGGACTGATGTAAGGAAGACGAAGTTCTTTGTTATGGGGGCAGGGACAAAAGATAAGATGCGCCATGAATACATGTATCAATTCTTTCGGGAGTGTATTCAGAAATCTACGTATATTGTTTCTGACTTGCGCGAGGAGGCCACTAAAATATACGTGGGGAAATATTTATTCGGGAGTGGGTCCTTATTTGAGGACAATATCAATGAGTTATTTGATAAAATTAGCATTCAGGAGTATCCAGTGGAGGGTCTTATGTTTCGCCCGATGGCTGACTTTTATCCGGAGAGGGGTGGCCATTGGTATGAGTTGATGAGATGGCGCTATCAATCTATGAGGACCGTAGATTTCTTAGTCAACTATGTTCGCGAAGGAAAAAATGATAAGGTTAGCCCATTTCAATTACCGAGTAAGGATGACCAGTTCGGGCGTATTATTTATTATAAGACACTTAAATTGATGGTTGTGGGGGCGAGTGGGAAGGTCGTGGATTTTAGTCCCCGCGGAGGAAATCCGATGACCAATATTGCGAATGTTCCTTTACATGAGAGCGGGAAGTTGCTTGTTAGTAGCGGGGACGAGATTGAGAACGGGGTCGTAGTTTCATTCTTATATCAGAGGATATATGGAGAATATACGAATCTTTTCCGTTGGACGCCGGTCGCTATAAATTATTCGAAGACGGCCCTTTTTCATCGAAAGATTGACATTGGATTGAATGAATCGTATGGGAATCATTTGTGGAACGCGCTGAATAACCCGATTACGGAGACGAACTTGAAGGAGGGGTCAGTCCCCGAGGAGGATTTGAGCTCATTTTATTACATTGAGAACGCCAACAGGATTAAAAAGTATCCTTTCCAGATTTTCCACAATCGGATTATTAAGGACCGGCTCATCAGTGGCGTTTGTCCGGCGGTTTTGGGTGGGAAGGATGAAATGATGGGTTCGCTGTTGGATTTGGCTTGTGGAAATGGGGGAGATACGTCGAAGTGGAGGCTCGGTAAGTTGAAGACTGTTGTTGGTATTGATATTTCGAAGGATAATATTGATAGCGCGATTGAGCTGTATAAGAGGGTCCCCAAGCCAAGGCCCGATACAACATATATCTGGGGTAATTGTGGGAAGCTGATTTTTCCGAGTTTCGATTGCGCGATGGATACATACGCTCGTGTTAAAATGGAGAAAACTTTTCTATCGAAGAATCAGTATGATGTTGTTAGCTTACAGTATGCTGTCCATTATTTTTTTGAGGATGAAATTTTATTGAGGAGCGTTTTACAAAATGTAAGCGATAATTTGAAGGTGGGTGGTCATTTTATTGGGACGAGCTTGGATGGGGGGAGAGTGTATAAGATGTTAGAGAAAGATGAGATGAAGGAGGGTAAAATAGGGGATGATTTGCTGTGGAAGATTACGAAGGAGTATGATATTAAGAAGTGGGATGGGAAGAAGCCGAATATGGGTCATCGGATTGAAGTTTTCGTTAGCACAATTGGAATATCACATAAGGAGTATTTGGTGAATTATGACTTTTTGAAGACGATTTGTGGGGAATACGGGTTGGAAATGGTGGAAATAAGAGGGTTCGAGGAGAGTTATTTAGAGGCTTTGGATGCGGGGACGGAGTTTGAGAATGATTTACGGGCGATGAGCGCGGTTGAGAAGGAGTTCAGTTTCTTACATAACCAGTTTAAGTTTATTAAAAAGCGGGACGCAGATGATTCAACTTATAAGAAATTGATGACAATGATTCAGAAGAAGATTAAGAAAGAGGGAAAGACTGTTAATTTAGAAAATAAAAAATTTTCGATTAAGATAAGAAAAGGATAAATTAAAATATTTGTAGATATTATAAGATGAATCGCAATAGGTTTGGTAATGAAGAAGAAAATAGCGGTAATGAAGCGAATAATGAAAGAGAGAATAATGAAGGGCCAAAAGGAAATAATGAGGGGAAAGAAAGAAAAGAGCTTACAATTAAAAAAAATGGAAATAGCAATAATGAAAACAATAATGAAAATGAAAACAATAATAATGAATTAAATGAAAGTTCAAGCGCGAATGATAACAAAATCGCGGATGTTATTCTCGCTATGTTTCAGATTCAGGCGACTTTGCGTGTGTCCCACTTTTTATCAGAAAAGAAATCTGACCATGAAACGCTCGATAAGTTTTTGAAGAAATTCAATAAAAAGATGGATAAATTTATTGAAGTGTGGATGGGAAAACACGAAAAGTTCGATTTGGGTAAAAATAGACAGGTCAATGTTTATCAGATAACGAAGGATGAGTTATTTGATTATTTGGACCTCGTTTTAGAGTTTTTGACTGGTGATAGTATGAATAATAGTGTTTATAAGTTGAGCAATTACCCACTGAAAAGTGTTATGAATAATAAGAAGAACGTTGATTTGATGAGTATTCGAGACGATATTGTTAGAAATATTAACCGGATGAAATATCGGTTGCGATTACAGTAATTTTATATTTATAAAACGCCTAAGCGTTACAACGAAGTTAAATTAGACCAAGTCTAATCTACTTAATTCATTGGGACGTATAGCTCCTAATCGACTCCGTCGCCTCATTGATAGCAGCTTCGACGTATCGGTTGAAAGCCTTTGAGGGTTCAGTCTTTTCGTCTAACACAGTCTCGCGAAACTCAGCAAAATTGACCTTCTCTTCATCGCCCTCTTCATCAGGATCAGGGAAGAAGGTTTCGATATAAGTCTGAATGTTAATAAAGTAGTTCATCGCCTCTGAAAAAGAATTATCGAAAGCAGACAAAAGGTCCGTAATCTCTTGTGTGAAATACTTCGACAATGACTGTGGAAGGGAGGAAGACTGATGTTCTGTAAAAAAGTCTCGAACATCACCACAAGTAAAGACAACTGGGTTTGCTTTGAGACGCGACTCAACAAGTTTTGATATATCTTGTGGAAGCATTTTTACAAAATTATCCTCCAATTCTTCAACTGTCGGCTCAGGCTCATACTCATTTTCAGGCTCAGGCTCATTATCGTCTCCAAACATTGCGATACACATAGAGAAGCCAACTTCGGTTTCTTCCTTAAGAGGAGCTTGACCTTGTTCTGTCCTCCTTTGCGCCTTTTGAATATTGACCATGTCGCGAACCATACTCCTAACCGTGTTCATGTCCTTAATGTTAGGATACAACGCTGAATGGACAATCCTCAGGACATCCTCATAAAATTCGGGGGAGAACCCATTATTAGCCGAGACAATCGCGTTTGAGATAAGAACAATGTCCAAAACCACATAACCACGCTTGGTCGTCCTGTAAAGGTTGGGATTCTTTTTCAACTCTTCCACAAGGGAATGAGATATCAGACCCGAATGTATGAGGATTTCAAAGAAAGTGTCCAATTCAGCGTTCTTTCTAAACTCACTTCGGAGCGTTTTGAGGTCTTCCGGAGTTAGCACTTTATCCATGTCACTACCATTCTCTTCACGATACTTCGCCCAGGTCTGAAAGTAGTTTGAAATCGCATGTCCTTTGATCGAATTAGACATTGAACTAACGACTGCTTCTTCAAAGAAACGCTTATCAACCGGCCTTTTGAAACGAGAAGATGGCGATTCCTTTGAGAAGCTGTACCAGACAGGATTTTCAGAAACTTCGATGACTGTCGGTTTCATAAACCCAAAAAGGCTGAACAGTTGTTCTCGATTAGTGTTCGTAAGCAGAAGCATAGCTACTCGATCAACGCAGTCCGAAAGAGACATCGACATACCATCAAGGAGGCAGTGACGGTCCTGCTTGAACATGATGTCAGAAATCATAACGATCGGAACTACTAATCCAACTAACCTTTGAAAGTTCGCTAAGTTGGTTGGATTCTCTACGCTACCACGGATAGACGCCTCCTTGCAAAACAATTCACAGTTCGGGTTCCGAATACAAGTTTTGAAAGAAAATCCAGTCAAACGTATCATTTCCACGGCACCTCGGATAGTCTTAAACTGATCGGTGGGTTTTATATACGTAGTCTCCGAAAGGCACGTGACAAGACTTGTGTACATTGTCTGAAAGGTCAAGTTCCACTTCTTCGAAGCAGCAACCATAAACGCAGCAATAAAAAAGTTGAAAAATACCATTTTTTGACTTTTTCTGCTTTTGTTACTGTTGTAAAGGTCCTTAAACATATCACATACATGCAACACCTCAATCAACGTGACACCAGATGACGCTATGAATTTCAACACTTCGGAAAAGTTAAGGACTGCATCGCCAACACACTTATCCAATTCGGCGTTATCGGTGATAACCGAAGAATACTGTAGGATAGTCTTGATAAACGTCTTCTCAAACTCACCAACATTTTGCGGGTTTAAGAAATTAAACCCCCTACAAATATCCTTCTTCAAAGATTCGTCTGTAAGAAGCTCACTTCCCATTTTCAAAAGCTTCGTCATGGGATCACTTTTCGAATTCGAAAGAAACAAGAAAAAACGTTCCATACTTTCGGTATCAGTACATTGAGGAAGAAACGTCCGTTGGACTTCAAGCATCTTCGAATGAAAATCTTTCTGTTCAGTACTTTTCGGGTAGCAAGACTTGATATGCTTTTCAATCGACTTATCGAGAAAGTGCTTCAAGACTGTCACCCTCTTATCGACTTCCGACTTAGTAGATTCCGATTCATGCATGCTCAACACTTTTGAAATTAGAGATGGATTGGACACGTTTGGAACATGCTCCGGCTGTTCCTTGGACACCCTTGTTGCAGCCTTGAATGGTCGATACTCCCCAAAGGAATCATTAGTAAGTTCATTTCCTACCAAGTCGAAGAGATGCGAAATAGAGCCTTCAATTCCACAATTGCCAAAGCACACGTAGGATTGTTTTCCAGTGTCCATAAAGACCTTTGACATACAAAGGAGTCGAAAGACATAATCACAAACTAATGTAGAAACATCAATTTTATGAGTCGTCCCTTCATTCTTGTATGACAAAAGAAATCTCTTCCCAAAGCCTTTTTCTGAGGGTACCATGTGGATCCCAAAGTATTTCATTATGACAATGAATGCATTGTCAGCCAACTTTGATACCTGGACGTTCTGCGTTTCTCCTCTTGTCCCAACGTATGAATAGAGAAATTGAAGGAAGGCGGGAGTAAGAAGCTGAGACTTTTCATTCCACGAGGAAAAGATACTCAAAGATTCATACACCGAACCCTCCGATGATTTCTGCGAAAGACAAAACCAAGTAGTTGCTGTCGCAAAAACATCAGTGATCGTTTCCGGAACCTCTGAATCACTTGGGTTAAGAACAGCATGTTGAAAAGCAGTCGCCTCTGAATCAGAGCGGATAAGCTTCCGATAAATGGCACGGACAAGGTGAGCAAAAAAACCATTCAAATCCTTGTGAATAAGAGCCGCAGATTCTGGGCTTTTATCCACAATATGAGATAAGGTACTCATATTAGACCCCACCATGAAAGAGATCGCAAACATATACGCCATTGCCAAAAGCTTAAACTCCGTGATACTGGTCTCCACTTGAAAACTTTTGGGATCAAAAAGAGATGCGCGAATCGCCTGCTTATTTGCTTCCTCTTCGATACGAATCTGTTCCATGATCTTCGAGTAAACATTTTCGGCAAACTCCACGAGTTTCTCAATAAGTCCCAGAGGAACAGATGTCACATTGTCCAGTGCCAAAAATCCGAGACACTTCTGAAAATCTCCCTGCTTGAGGAGGGGCAACTGCTTCATCATCTCCGAAATAGAGGTTGCCGCAACGCGGATTCGCTCCACCATGGAAACAGAAGAATTTTCAAGTTTCGTCGCAGGAGGAACTGGAACGGGAAGACTCTGGGCCTCTGGAAGAGGTGTACTTTGCGTCTCAAGAAAACGGGTCAATCCGTCAAATGTCGACGCAAAATACTCGATCTTGTCAAAGACATCATCGCATCCCTCTGGAAAAGATGGCATGTCTTGACAGCCGAGATCATTCATGACATCTCGAAGAATTTCATTGAATTCATCTTTCAGTGAGTCCAGTCGGTCCAGATCTTCAGGATCTTCCGGATTGTTCTGTGGGAGAAGACTACAGATCTTTTCCAGAGAATTCATGACAAGCTTCACCGCAAGTAATAGATCTTCAAGACTATTACACTGTTCAAACTGTTTATTTAACGCGGACTTCAAAGAAGCAAACACACCGTCTTCAAAACAGTTGAGGATTTCAGTGATCAGTCCAGATAAATCTGATGATACAGCATGCTTAGTCGCCCAAACACCAATCGGATTCATTGGGACGACAGGAGCAGCGCTGGTTTCGCCAACAGATCGCTCGAGAGATGGGAAATCGTTGCCTTGAACAAGTTGAGCCTGACTGGAGTCTCCGTTGCCTTGAACAGGTGGAGCCTGACTGGAGACTTGCGGATCCGTCGGAAGCTTGCGCTTTGGGTCATGGCTCAACGGGCATTCGAGAATGGGGCAGCCGTAGTAATTATCACAATTACCAGATGGCTTCTTGTCGCATTTGTAACATTTGCCGAATTTATTCATATACCAACACACAGTTGGAAGCTTATAGCCATTATTATGGCCCTGCCCGTTAGTAATACGTGGGCAGTGAAAGTCAGTGCAGTTTTTAGAGCCATTGCAGACATTTTTCTTTTTGCCCCCCGTAGAGGCCGTTGCCCCACCCCCCGCGGCTGCGCGGGGTGGAAGTCCTGCATTTTCGTCCCCCGTAGGGTTACTTGGTTTGTTGTGATGAGCACCGGTAGGTTTCATTCTGGATTATGCGAGACAAGCATATCCTTATAATTTTGCGTAGCTTTACCATCAATTTTTACTGACTTGGTGGAAGATTCGGTTTAACAAATTTATCTACCATGATTTCACCAAACTGTTTCGACGCAGTATGTTCATCAGTCTCCTTATTTCGGACCTTATCAATCATCCCGATCATCTGCTCAAACTGTAATAAGTCAAAAGCCTTCCCCTGCTCCAAAACAAGCGTAAAAAGAGACGGATATCTGAAAGCGAATCCCTCATATTTTTTCTGATATTTTCCACGCAGGTCCGCAAAGTTCTTGCGCTGTCTCAACTTATCATCATTCTGGTTATCAGTTTCCGAAAGTAGCTGGTAGACTAACAATTTCACATCATTCGTTGGTAAATGCTCGTCAAATTCCTTATTCGTCATTGGGGGAAGCTGGTCCTGAAAATCAGCCAGATTTGGGGCGCTACCACCGGATTGAACAACAAAATTCTTATCCATCTTATAAAATATAAGATACGT
>VFQS010001545.1_pt1 | contig 20846 bp, 16 predicted proteins | sample 3512361 | NCBI WGS metagenome assembly VFQS01 (sample SAMN10412375, study PRJNA504923) | tailings metagenome | isolation source: Relicate 1 Philex TSF3 active mining | place: Philippines
GGGATGCGGAAGAGGGGCCAGTGTTCGAAGGTGTCGGAGGGGGGCGAGAGGTCGATGGTTTCACCGACTCGGGAGGTGTAGAGGATGCGCACGACGATCTTGGCATAGACCGTGGAGGCGTAGGTCAGGTTGCGGAGTCGGGCTTCGTTCGGGAAGAGCACACGGGTTTCATTGTGAAGCTGGTGGTATAGCGTGGGCGTACCAATCTCGATCTCCGTACCCGTTTCCCCGCCGACAAAGATCTCGACACGGTACTTGTAGTTACGTGTGCCCTCTTGGAGGAGGTCTTTCAGGATCACAATGGGATTCTGGGAACGGATGATGCTGAGGAGGTCCTCTTGTAAGAACTGGTCGTAGGAATCCAGGTGGTGTCGGGTAAGAGGATAGGTAACGGTTCGGAAGTAGGTGTCGAGCCATTGACGAGAGAGGGCGCGGGCAGCATTACCGTCGAGCTCCATCTTCCTAGTATGCGGCAAGAGTCTTTTGGATACGTTTAAGCGTGTTGTCTGGTCTGTTGCGGGGAACAGACAACAGGCGTGTGGCAAGCGGAGCGGGCAAGCGGAGCGGGCTCTAGACATCAATGCGGAGGTTCACGGGTTTCGGGTCGATGTGTGCGTAGAGGGGCGGACGTTGAACTTGATCGGGGGAAGGGCCGATGGAGCGACCGTACCAGGCCGTTTGAGCATCTTGGAGGATGGTCGGGGGTGCGGAAGAGGGAATGGGGCGAGTAAAGGCTTGGGTCAGGAGGGAACCGGCGAGACTTCCTCCATTGGCCTTCAGAGCCTTCCGAGTCTTGATGCGACGACCACCGCGCATCGATCGGACGGCATTCGAGCCCATGTCTGCGGCAGGCGTGGGAAAGATCGACTGGCCCTTGATCGGATCTTGTTGGGCGGCGATCTCGGGATTCCAGAAACCCTTAGAAAGGTAGGAGGTCAGGGAGCCGTAGGCGGAGGGCGGTTGCTGTCCCGTTGCCACTGGATAGTTTCCTGCGGGCGTGGGGGGCTGTCCTTGGGCAAGGTAAAGACCGGCTTGGGCACCACCACTCTGACCACGTGGTTTCGATTCCTTCATGTGCTCCACGAACTCCTTTGCGGAATCGTAGGGGAGTGTTTTAGAGAACACTCGCAACCATTCGCGACGTGTCTCCTTGATGGTCTTCTCTAAGGGTTGATCAAGGCGTTGCTGTACAAACTGCTCGATGTAATCGAAGGATTGGCGGAGCTCGGGGATGGTCTTGCTGCCCTTGCTGCCCTTGCTGCCCTTGCTGCCCTTGCTGCCCTTGCCTTTACGACTGGCCCTACGAAGTGTTCTCGGCATCTACTTATACGACTTCTAAGAAGCTGCGAGAGATGTTCCCTTTGTTCTTATTGCCATTGGGCTTATTCTGGTTTGTGGAGAGGTTCAGACTGTTGCCTAGGTTGTTCAAGCCCTCGCCCATACTATTTCCCAGTGCGTTGAACGAGTTTCCCACGGCGTTAAAGGAGGAGGCAAAGGAGTTCGTAAGAGAGTCCGGAGAGGGGAGAGAGAGGTTAACTGCGGGGATAGGGACACGGCCACCTGTGAAAAAGGAAAGGATGGCGTAAAAGAGGAAGAGGAGCACCGCCAAGATCATCAGGGCCGGAGCATATACCTTTAGACCCTCTTGCCAGGTACTAAGACGGTATTCGGCGGCAAAGAGCTTCTGATGATGGTAGACACCGTAGGTGAGGAAGGCGATGGCGAGGACGGTGGCAACGGCGGGAGTGACTTTGGGTGCAACCAGTGCAGTGACCGTCAGGGAGACGAGAAAGAGGAACAAGCCGGGTAAAAAAAACTCCATCGTACGAGGGGGCTCTATCTTACGATGGAATAATGTGGGCGAGAAGACGTCGAAGACGATAGTCCTGTTGGGCTTCTTTGTGGAGAGCGAGGAGATGAGGGGCGGGATCGTTGCCCTTGCGGAGCGCATCATAGAAGGCGTTAAGGGTGCGGGACTTGATCAGGGGGAGGTGGGGTTCGATACGTCTCGACAAGCAGACCCCTTCAGGGGGAGCGGGCAAGCGGAGCGGGCAGAGTGACGGAGGAGCGGGCAAGCGGAGCGGGCAGAGTGACGGAGGAGCGGGCAAGCGGAGCGGGCAGAGTGACGGAGGAGCGGGCAGAGCGACGGAGGAGCGGGCAAGGCGGTAGGCGTCTTCCGTGGACGACGTCGACATCCTTTCTAAATCTTGTCCATCAAATCAACGTGGGTCAGCATGTGCTTTCGACAGCAGTAGCGACGGAGGCCGAGGGCGTTGAGTACCTTGTTTTCGGGTGTGTCAGGGACACTCTTGCCATCCATGTAGAGCATGCTGTCCTCTGATGCGCTGCTGCTACTGCTGCTACTGCTACTCGAACTCGCTTGATCACGCAGACGCTTCACCTCTTGCTGGTAGAACAGCCATTTGTCAGCGAGGAGGTTTCCACAGTTCATACAACGGATAGGGATAATCATGGTGGGGGCAAGTGCTCTATCCTTTGTCCCGTCATCAATTTTTATGCTTTAGGCGGGCGAATCCCTCTCGGGCAAGCGACTTTGTCGCTGCGTTCGAAGACCACCTGTTTTAATCCTCCTTCGAAGAAATGACGTCCGTTCTGTACTCTGCGGGTCTGAACTACCAGCCAGGCAATCCGGTCCGCCAGGAGATCGTCGCTGTCCGTCGTGAGGTGGATGCGCTCCGGAAGCATATCGAGCTCTTGACCGAGGAGAACAATGTCTATCGCAAGCACTTGCTCCGTTTGCTCCAGGGCTCGGAGGAGTCCGAGACGCAGGCGGTGGCCGAGTTCAAGCGTGACCTGGTAAGCGCATCGTTGGCGGTGGCTCCAGCGTCGTCCTCGTCGTCTCCCTCTCGTCCGGCGGGTATGGGTACCGTTCAGGGTGGTGGGTTCCGACGTTAAGCCCCTCCGTCTTTAAGTGCTCTTCAGGAGGGGGGTGTGGGGGCGCGAAGTGCCCCACGCCATCGACTGAGCACACCCTCCGAGACATCAATGGTATACGTAGCCGATAAATACGCACGAAGCGACTTTAGCGACAGTGATGGGTAGGTACGTAGTACCCCTTTCACCGTTTCAATCTCTTCCGCGGTCCACTTGCTTTTACGTTCTTGTTGGGTCTGCTGTATCTGTGGTTGGACTCCTGGGACTCCTGTGACTGCCGCCGTCGCCCGTTCCACCCCATCCGTTGTCTGGAGTGCCGGGCCGATCTCGAACGCCCCGCGGTGATGGTCATCATGACATGCTTGACAGAGAACCATTAAATTGCTCTCGCGATTCATCGGGGTGCCATCGGGTAGGATGCCGGCCGTGGCGGCGGCGCGGGGCTGGATGTGATGGACTTCGAGGTCTCGTAGGACAGGATGGCCGCACCGTTCGCACTGGCGTCGGGCGACGGCGGTATTCCAGGAGGATGCGGGGGCGTCTTGGGCCGTCGAAGAACCCGCGATACGATGGCGCGTGGTAAGAGCATGTTCAATGAATTCGAACGGTAGGGCCATCGCTCGAGCCACCTCGATACCATATACACTCGAACCCTGACCGTCTCGCAAGATACGATGATATACCAGCTTCTGAGTCACGGGATCATACTCGACATGGAGATGCTTGATCGCGATGCGGTCCAGCTTGGGATCGATGTACTTCGGAAGATCATGGAGATGGGTGGCCATGATGCACTTGGTTTGACGCTGCGTAAGCCAGTGGAGCGCAGACGCTACGAGGGCAGTGGCAGAGATGGATTCGGTGCCGTTCGCCATTTCATCGCTGACGACGAGAGTGTAAGGGGACGCATTCTGGAGAATGGTGCGCAACTCCGACATCTCGACGGCGAAACTCGACAAGCCCGCAAACAACTGATCGTTGTTGTGAATGCGACTGTATACGGCTTGGAAGGGTCGGAGGGTCATGGATTGGGCGGGGACGTACGATCCGGCTTGGGCGAGGAGAACGGCGATGGCGAGCGACTTGGCGAGCGTCGACTTTCCAATGGCGTTATTGCCATAGCACAGGATGGCACGTTGATCGTCATCCAAGTGGAGATCATTCCGTACAAAGGTGACATGGGGCGAAGCGAGCTCGACGAGCGGATGACGGATCTGCTGAATGTGTACCGTCGAGCCGGTTTCGGGGGTGAGAGGGAGAATGGTCGGGGCGACGAATCCCCAGTCTTGTGAGGTACGAGCGATGCACTGGGTCGCATCCAGGTGGGCGATCCACTCTTCTACTGGGGCCCATAGGGCACGACCGGCTTCGGAGACGGCGGCGGAGGCTTCCACGCTATAGCGTGTCCAGAGTGCTTGAATCTGCGCACGCGTCTCGAGAAGCCGACGATTCAGCTCGTGGAGCGCGGGGAGGGAAATCCATCCGCCCCCTTTGAGCTCGGAGATTTTTGTACCCTCGGGGAGGTGGGTCATGCGCTTCTTCAGCTGTTGGAGGGGGACGGGAGGGAGACGGAGCCCATAGGGTTCTTGACCGGGTCCACGGGGCTCGAGGTGGAGAGCGTCTAAGGGAATAGCAGCGGCGGTGGCGAGGGTCTGACGAAGGGCGTGGAGCTCGTCGAGGAGGGTGGAGGCGATGCGTTCTTGTTCCGCCAGATCGGTATACGCATCGGTGAGGGGTGTGCGATCCGCGGTCGCATCACGGGCTTTGTCCTCGTCGAAATGGGCTCGGAAGGTGGCTTGATACGCCTCCCAGTCTGCGGGCTGGAAGGGGGGCGCGAGGGGCGTCTGGTGAGTGACTCGTTGAAGGGTATCGATGGCGCGATAGGTTTCAAAGAGAGGGAGGAACTCGGAGGGAGTGAGCTGGCCGCAGAGCAGTCGACGATGAATACGCGGGAGGTCGTACATGCTTCGGAGTTGTCGTTCGAGATGAAAGCGGGATTTATCGTCCCAGTGGAGCACGAAAGTGACTTCGTCGAGACGTTGTTGAATGGGGGCGGGATCGGAGAGGGGTTGGAGCAGGCGCTCGCGAATGTGACGCTTTCCCATCGGACTGTGACAGTGTCGGAAGAGGCCGACGACGGTTTCATTCGTATTGGGTCCTGTCATTTGAAGCTGATGGAGCGTGTGATGTCCGCAGATCAGTTGCGTTTCGGGCGTCCAGGGCTTGTTTTGCTGGAACGAGCGGAGGAGGGCGGGGGTGTGCTCTTCCACATACTGGAGGAGGGTGACGAGGGCGAGCTCTTCGGCGAGGGTTCGGAGTCCGAGGAGGGTTTTGGGCGGCTGGAGACTGCGGAGGGGATAGATGCGCTGGAAGAGGGTGGCGCGCTGGGTGGCGTGTTGGAAGGCGCCGAGTGTGTCTCGGGCGTGGACACGGAGAGGGATGGCGGTGGCGAGGCCGAAGAGGCGACGGAAGTAGGTGGCGTCAGGGGCAGCGGGTGCGGTTGAGGCTTGGGAGACATGAGAACCAGTAGAGACAGTCCACGTCACAGCGACCTCTTTGGGGGGAAAGACATGAATCATCTGAAGGAGGGGATCGGCGGCCCAGGCATCGGCGCGGCCTGTCGCGGTGGCGGAATACGTGTGGGTCGTGCCTGTGGTGAGATCGAGGAGCGCGGCACCATATTCGGGAGGCTGAGACGGGTGGGCGAGGAAGAAGAGCTGAAGAAAGTAGGGGATTTCCGTCGACAGTGCGGCTTCCACGTGACTCGCGGGGCTAAGAATGCGGGAAACCTTGCGCTCCTTGACCTTGCCGCGATGGTCTTTGATCTGGTCCACGACGACAACCGTCCAGCCGGCGGAGGTCAGACGGGCAGCCCACTTGTGTAGGACATAGTCAGGGAAGCCCGCGAATAAGCCGACCTCGTTGGGTCCTACATCGCCTTTCTTGTGACTGAGCTGAATGCCCAGATAGTCGACGATCTGCCGGACGTTGGCATGGGTTTCATGGGTATCGGTGTTCTCGATGTCGTAGAGCTCGTAGAACGAGCCGACCGCGAGAAAGATGGCCGTTTGCGGGCCGTAGATGGCTTGATACTGGCGATAAAGGGCGAGGTATTCGGCGAACATGGGGGCGGGGCGACTGTTACTCGTCTGTATTGGCTGTATCTGCTGTTACTCGGTAATGTATCGTGCGCTGCCTTTAAACTGGAGGCACTTCGCGCCGTGGAGGCACTTCGCGCCCCCAAAGTGGGCCGCAGGTCCACGCTACCGCAGCGCAGCTGCGGTACACCCCCCTTCCCATAGGGCACTTAAAGGTGGAGGCGTTCCGCCCCCACAGTGGGCCGCAGGTCCACGCTACCGCAGCGCAGCTGCGGTACACCCCCTTCCCATAGGGCACCTAAAGACGTGGAGGCACTTAAAGACCGCTAGGGCACTTAAAGACCGCTAGGGCACTTAAAGACCGCTAGGGCACTTAAAGACCGCTAGGGCTTCATGGGCTTCATGGGATAGGGGCAGCTCTAAGAGAAGGGGGTGTGGGGGCGCGAAGTGCCTCCACCCCCTCACCAGTAACAGCCCCTCTCCACCTTCTCCCACCCCACCGGCCGATCAGCCGGCAACGGTCGCACCCATTTTGACGTGACGAGCGACATCACTTCCGGATTTGTAAACCAGCGCTTTCCAATGACCCCGAAAAAGAGTTGTAGGGCACCACCAATGTAGAGAACGCTGGCGGCGGGATGGGTTTGGTAGAGATGATGGGCGATGAGCATGCCATATCCCCCTGCGCCCACGAGGGCGACATCGAACTCGGTGGTGTCTAGTGTGTCGAGTATTGGCTGAAGAGCCGTCGACCAGTCTTGTTGATGGTGTTGGCCTCCTAGGGTCACGGGCGGTCGAACAAACTGGAACGTACATCCCTCAAACCAGGAACGATTCGGGTGAAGGGCAGGAAGGTGCTCCACCTGGGCTTGAAAAGTGTGGACGAATGGATGGACGACGAGAATGCGTTTTCCTTTGAGGGCATCCATCCATGTCGGCTCGGTGGGTGATTGGTAGTACGGCTCGAGGGCTCGCGCGGGGATCTTTGGAATGTTTGGCGTGCGGTGTGTGATGTAGTCCTGTCCTGAGCCAGTGATCTGATAGACGGGGCCGGCAGTTGGCCATTCGGCGATGTGCGTACACGCCTGGTATGCGGCGACGAGTTGTTCCGCGTAGCGGCGAAGAGAGGTGGGGGATGTCACATGAATGCCCGCGTTGTTCTCCAGTTCGCCGAGATCGTGAGGCGTGACGGTGCGTCCTTGGAGCACGGCGGCGGCGACACGGAGCTCGATGCCCGCAATCCGACCTACGAAGGCGTTCACACGTAGCAAGCCGTCCATCTTTGAGGAAGGAGGAGAGGATTAAAGTGCCTTACCGGCCACAATCTGCGCATCGGCGGCGATCTGTCGTAGAATGGCCTCGGGTGCTTTGCTCGTCGGCTGGATGAGCTTCTTTTGAATCAGATGATCGCGGAGGGCGGGAAGGGGCATCTCCTTGACCTTACGCGTCATCTTCTTCGCTCGTGTCATGCGCTTGTGAAGTGCGTGGATGCCCAGGGTAATCTTTCGGGCCTTTTTGGTGGGTCGTTTGGTGGCCTTTGGCTCGGCCTTCTTGGGCTGGAGATGGACACGTTTGGCCGAAGGACGCTTCTTGAGCTCGACGCGGATCGCTTTGCCGCCGGCTTGTGCATCTTGTGCATCTTGTGCATCTTGTGCGTCTTTGACTGGCTCCTTCGGAAGTAACTCGACAGGAGCAGGAAGATATGTCTTAGCGGTGTTTGGCTCTTTCGCTGCTGCGGCAACGGAAGGCGTGGAACCAGTCGGTTCTTTAAGTGCGTTGGGAGCGTTGGGAGCGTTGGGGGCGTTGGGAGCGTTGGGAGCCGTCGAGGCCGTCGCATCCTTTGGCTTTCGCGCGCGCTTCTTCGTTTGGCTCGGGTTCAGATCGTTTGCCGCCGCGCCCGTCAGCACCACCTGCTTGATGTCCGACATCGAGTTACTAGAGAGGGAGATTATGATCTAAAGGGCCATCACGGATGTTCAGTAAGGTGTGTGTCTTTTTGGGGACAGACACAGATAAAATTGATCGCCGTTTACCCTTTGGACAGGGTGTAAGATACCTTTGAACACCATGGCCTCCACAGCAACTGCAGCAACCGCTTTCCCCGACTACCGTCATGTTCTCTCGCAATACTTTGCGCAATGCGACGGTCGTCAGATCGTGAGTCACCAGATGGAGTCCTTCAACCAGTTCATCGAGGTCGACATTCCCGAGATCATCCACATGGCCAACCCCATCGTGTCCCACGGCTCGCCGGAAATCCCCTTGGCGGGACCGCGTTCGGCGCTGGCGACGGCGACGGGCTTGTCCACGACGGCGGCGAATGCGTTGATGGGCGGGTCCTCGGACGGCGCGACGGTGGCCGGCAAGCGCATTCAGCACGAGTACGAAGTCATTCTGGAGTTCGAAAAGATCTCGATTCGCAAGCCCACGATCTTCGAGAACAATGGTGCGATCCATCCGATGATGCCCAACGATGCCCGTCTGCGTAATCTGACGTATGCGGCGCCGCTGAACATCGATGTGAAGGTGACGACGATCTTCATCGATCACACCCGTGGTGGCATTCGCGAGTCCAATGTCCGTGTCTTCCCCAATGTTCATCTCGGCAAAATCCCCGTGATGGTGGGCTCGAAGTACTGCCTGCTCCATGATCAGCGTCACGTTCACCCCGCCGCCATGGGCGAGTGCCCCGAAGACCTCGGCGGCTACTTCATCATCCAGGGCGGCGAGCGTGCGATGATCTCCATGGAGCGCATGTCGGAGAACCGCCCCTTCGTGTTCCGCAACGGTCGCAGCAGCGCCAAGGAGCAGGAGGTCGTCGAGATCAAGTGTATCGGACCCGACAACGATCAAGTGCCGAAGTCGAACACGGTCAAGATCGTGTACCATCCGAAGAACCAGTTGATTACGATGCTTCGCGCGACATTGCCCCGCATCAAGACCGATGTGCCGCTGTTCATCCTCTTCCGCGCCCTCGGCGTTCTGCCGGATCGCGATGTGTGCGAGCTCATTGTGGGCGAGGACGAGGACAACACGTACGACCCTGTGCTGACCGAATCGATCTTAGAAGCCCAGGACGTGCGCACGCAAGATGACGCGCTGGCGTGGATGTCCGAGCATACCAACACGTGGTCGGTCAAGTCCCAGAAGACGAGCAACGTAGCCGACATCCTCGCGGAGGAGCTCTTCCCCCACATTGGTGGCAAGGAGATGAACTACGAGAAAGCGTGTTTCCTCGCCCACATGACTCGTAAGGTCCTCTGGGTGTCCTCCAAGCGCCTGCCGACGGATGATCGCGATGCCTACCCCAACAAGCGCGTGGACGTTCCCGGCTTCCTCCTGGCGGACCTCTTTCGCAAGACGTACAACAACCGCATGGTGAAGGACATGAAGGCCGCGCTGTCGAAGGAGATTCACGGCGGATCCTGGAAAGCGACGGGCAACTGGGCGGAGATCGTGAACATCAACAACATCAACAAGATCATCAAGTCGACCATCATGGATGTTTGTCTGAAGTCGTCCCTGGCGACGGGCAACTTTGGCAGCGGCAAGATCGGCGGCCCCAACAAGGTCGGTGTGTCCCAGGTGCTCAATCGTCTGAACTACTCGGCCACGCTCTCGCACTTGCGACGCATCTCTACGCCCATCGAGAAGACGGGTAAGCTGATTGCGCCCCGTAAGCAACACGGTTCACAGTGGGGCGTCTGCTGCCCGTGCGAGACTCCAGAGGGTCATGGTGTGGGTGTCATCAAGAACATGTCGGTGACGGCGACGGTCACCATCTTCAGCTCGCCGGTGACGGTGTACGCGCTCCTTCAGGGCTTGGGTCGACTGGTGGGCTTGCGTGATGCGACGCGCCCCGATCTCCATGTCGGTACACGTGTCTTCTTGAACGGTTCATGGATCGGCGTGTTGCGCGTCGAGGACACCGCGGAGGTGGTGGAGGAACTCCGTCGGGCCAAACGGGCGGGTCGTCTTCATCGCTACACGGGCATTGTGTGGAAGAGTGCGTTCAAGGAACTGTGGATGACGACGGAGGCGGGTCGCATGGTTCGGCCGTTGTATGTCGCTGCGGCGGTGCGCGAGGTCATGCTCGACGGTGCCCTTCGGGCACAGCTCGATACCATTCGGGACTGGTGCGAACTCCTGCTTTGGCGCAGCCCTTCGGGTCATCACTTGATCGAGTACATTGACGCGGGTGAAACCGACGCGGCGTACATCGCCATGGACTACCCTGCGTGTGCTCGGGATGCGTCGTACACGCACTGCGAGATTCATCCCTCGGTCATCTTCGGAACCACGGCCTCGTACATTCCGTTTCCGGATCACAATCAGTCGCCTCGCAATGCGTACCAATGCCTGTGGGAAGAGGAAGAAGTGCTGATGGCTTCGGGTGAGCGCAAGGCGATCCGCGATGTCCGTGTCGGCGAGCAGGTGATGAGCTTCGATCCTGTGACGGGTGCGATGGAGGCTGTAGAGGTCGTGAACCAGTACGTTCGAGAGACGGACAAGCCGATCTACCGACTGACGACGGTGTCAGGTCGCACACTGGTCGCTACGGACAATCATCCTCTGATTACGGAGTCGGGATGGATGACAGTGGCGGAGATGGCGGATTGCTTGGGACGCGGGGAGACGGTGGCAATTGGCGTATTGCCCCGTGCGGGCTTCCATACGCTTCAGTGCTTCGAGGGCTTTGAGGGCTTCAAGGTGGCAGAGTATCAAAAGGCGCAAGCACGTGGATCCTCGGTAACGTGGCCGACGATGTCGGCGATGGTGGTGCGCGGAGAGATGGTCTTCGTCCCTCTCGAGTCCATCGAGCCCCACGAGCGTGTTCGCATCGCCGACATCACGGTGGCCAATGAGCATCATAGCTTCATCACGAGTCACAACATTGGATCGCACAACTCTTCGATGGGCAAGCAAGCCATGGGCATCTACGCGCTTAACTTCCGTCAACGGTTCGACGCAATGGCGCATGTCTTGTGCTATCCCGAGAAGCCGATGGTGTCCTCGTACATGAGCCGACTGTTTGGTGCCGAGTCGCTGCCTGCGGGTCAGAATGTCATCGTGGCGATCATGACCTACACGGGCTACAATCAGGAGGATTCCAACATGATCAATCGCGCGGCACTGGATCGCGGGCGCTTCCGCTCTATCTTCTATCGTACCTACAAGGACGAGGAGCGCAAGAACCAGTCGTCTGGGGAAGAAGAAAAGTTCTGTCGGCCACAGCCGACGGAGACGAAGCACATGAAGAACGCGCACTACGATAAGGTGGCGGAGGACGGTATCGTTCCGAAGGACACGTATGTGACACCCGATGATATCCTCATTGGCAAGGTCGTACCCTTGCGTGTCCCGACGGGCACCGTCTTGCCTGCGGGAGCGAAGAAGTCGCGAGATGTCAGCAAGATGCCGCGCAACAACGAGAGCGGATACGTGGACAAGGTGTACAAGAACCGCAACGGCGAGGGCTACTCGTTCGTCAAGATTCGTATGCGCCAGGATCGCGTGCCGGAGATTGGGGATAAATTCTCGTGTTTCGACCCTGCGACGGATGTGCTAACCACGGCGGGATGGGTGGCATTTCCTGACCTGACCATGGAGCATGAAGTGGCAACCTTGATGGAGGATGGCGTCTCTATGCGCTACACCAAGCCATTGGAGGTGATGTCCTATGACTTCAGGGGTCAGATGTATAGAGTTCAATCCAATCAGGTAGACTTACTGGTAACTCCGAACCATCGTATGTATGTCGGTAACCGCAATGGTGAGAACTTTGGATTCAAACTGGCAGAGGAGGTATACGGAAAGCGCTGGACGTACAAGAAGAACGTAGAGGGATATGTTCCGCCCACTACTGGTCGCCCTGAGGAACTGTCCTATGCTTCGCTGGAGACCGGCGAGGAGATGAAGGAGGCGCAGGCGTTCGTGTTGCGAGATGAGGAGAAGAGCGATCTGGTGGTGCCGATCCAGGATTGGTTGATGCTGTTCGGAATCTGGATGGCGGAGGGATGTACGCTTCGTTCCTGGGGAGTCAGTTTCGCAACACACAAACAACGAGTAAAGGATGTACTGGAGACTCTTTGCCAGCGAATTGGTTTGGAAATCCGTAAGCACAAGGATGCTGTGGAAGACGATGTACGCAATGCCTGGTGTATGACGGACAAACGATTCGTTAATTATATCAGACCTCTCAGTGTCGGAGCCGTAAACAAGTCACTACCTGGTTGGGTATGGTATCTGACTCCCGAGCAGTGCCGTGTGCTGATTCAGGGAATGATGCTAGGAGACGGTCATACAATGGAGAACAGTACTCGTCGCTATGATACTTCCTCTGCTCGTCTGGCAGATGACTTTCAGCGTCTCTGCTTCCATGCGGGCTACTCTACAAACATTGCGGTGAAGTACGAGGCAGGTCACGAGAGCACTATCAAGAAAGACGGACGCAACAACGAAATGATTCGCTCGACTGCTACGGCATATCGTCTGACTATCATTGAAAAGCAGAATACACCACTTGTGAACAAGAACATCGTCCTGAAGACGGGTGAGAACCGTCATGACGGATGGGAAGAATATGAGGGCAAGGTCTATTGCTGTCGTGTGGAGGGACCGGGTGCGGTCTACGTTCGTCGTGGGGGTGTTCCTGTGTGGTCTGGTAATAGCAGACATGGTCAGAAAGGAACCATGGGCATGATCCTGAACCCTGAGGACATGCCACAGACGGCGTCGGGTATCGTGCCCGACATCATCATCAACCCGCATGCCATTCCGTCGCGCATGACGATCGCCCAGCTGATGGAGACGCTGATGAGCAAGATCGGATGTATGGCGGGCTCGCTGGGCGATGGTACGCCGTTTGGGGAGACGACGGTGGAGAACTTGGCGGATCTGTTGCGCGATCAGTACGGGATGGAGCCGTATGGCAATGAGATCATGTACAATGGGTACACGGGGCGCATGATGGAGACGTCGATCTTCATCGGGCCGTGTTACTATCAGCGTCTGCGTCACTGCTCGGCGGACAAGATGCATTCGCGTGCGTCGGGTCCGTTGGTGATGCTGACACGCCAGCCGGCGGAAGGTAGGGCGCGTGAGGGTGGTTTGAGATTTGGTAGATATTTGCCAAAGTGCGGTGTAAAAGCCGTGCTAGTCGGGTGCGGAAGCACTTGGCGACACAATCCAATTCAGGGAAACTCTCGTTGGAAGTTCATCTCCTAAATTCGGTCAGCAATGATCTTATGGCCTCTGGGAAAACCAGAGGGTACAGGTATAACGATGAGACTAGAGACAATCCTGAGCCAAGTGACCTCTTCCTTTGGGGGAGGTTGAAGGTGCAGAGACTATACGGTTGTGGGCCTTCGGGCTTAAGATAGAGTCCAGTCCCACCCGAGAGGGTGTATGTGGGTAGTGCCACATGTAGCGATGAGGTAGGGAGCAAATGCCCTATGGAGCGAGGTAGAAACGGAAATGGAGCGCGACTGCGTCGTCGCGCATGGTATGGCGGAGTTCACGAAGGAGCGCTTGATGGAGTGCTCCGATCAGTTCTCCTGCTATTCCTGTAAAGACTGTGGCCTGATGGCCGTGGTCAACGCTGAAAAGAACATCTGGTCGTGCCGAGGCTGTGGCAACACGACGCGCTTCGCGCATCTCCATCTGCCCTATGCGACGAAGCTGCTGCTTCAGGAGCTGGAAACGATGTCGATCGCCTCGCGCGTCATCACGCAGCATAAGCTGCTGGGATGGGGTTCGGGCGCTGGCGCTGTCGCGAAGTGAGCGCGATGGCAAGAGCAAGAGCAAGAGCAGGAAGAAGCCTAACGGGTCCTACGGGGCCCGTTTTTTTATGTATCTAGTAGATGCGTTCGTCAGTCTATTTCGCGGAATACCTCGGCTCCTTCTTCTTCATCCTCGTCATCCTGATGAGCGGTGGCAATGCACTGGTGATCGCTGCCGCGTTGGCGGCGGTTGTGGCATTGATCGGGGGCGTGAGCGGCGCCCATGTCAACCCCGCCGTGTCCCTGGCCCAGTACATGACGGGCTCTCTGCGCTCCTCGGATCTGTTGGCGTTTGTCTTTGTCCAGATGCTGGGTGGTGTAAGCGCGTATTATGCGTACCGACTGGCTCGTTAGGGTTAGATCAAATCACTTCTGATTGGCTTAATAGAATGACCTGTCGCAAGCAAACCGCGAAAAAGTATACATCGCGTCCTTCCCCTCCCTATCCGGCACAAGAGTGCGCAGGCCAGCGAAAGAAAGGGCAGGACGGGTTGTGGTATGTCTCTACGGCGGATAAGCGCGGTGTACATCGATGGGTGCGGGACGCGGCCCAGGGGACGAAGAAGAGGGCGAAAGGGAAGTCGGGGAAGTCGGGGAAGTCGAGGAAGTCGGGGAAGTCGAGGAAGTCGGGGAAGTCACAGCCGAAAAAGTACAGTGTCCACGGTAGTGCTCGCGTCACTGGCGTCTTCGACGTCCACGACAATGGTGGCCGTCCCTTTCGTGTGGTACTAGAGCCTGGGAAGGCGAAGGTCTTTCGAACCGCCGAGACGCTCGAGGACGGGGGGATGCGGGTGGAACCAAAAGGGGCGGCGATCTGGTCGGGAGCGTATCAACACGTCTGGATAGGCGATGATTACCTTGTACTGGACAAGAACCGTAAAACCAATGGGCTGTTTCCAGGCAATAGCATCTTATTGCGTGTTGGAGCGAAGCGGTATGTCTATGTCGGTCACGTCGTCGTCTCTTTTGAAGCCGATGACGAGATCGAGTTATTCTATTCGCCCGTGGTGGGTTCGGATGTGCCCTATCCCTACGCAGTGGGGGCGAAGTTCGTCTATTTCATGTTGGATCACAAAAAGGTACCTGTGGACGAAGTGAAGCTCGATGAAGATGCGTACAATCAGTTCTATGGTCACAAGCCGTATGCACGGGCGCTGAAAGACGTGGCGAAAGGGTACAAGGTCAAGACGATTCATGGGCGTGCGTATTAGCCCTTGCGACTCTTGCGACTCTTGCGACTCTTCGCGCGCTTTAGGTTCTTTTTGTTCTTCCGAGTGCGTCGACCTCCGAGGAAGTTGGTGATGCGTTTGGCGATGGCGGTAGGGAAGACTTGAGCACTCTGACGGTTTCGCGTTCGGGCAACGATCACACCTTGCGCTTGCTCTCGGAATTCTCGCTCTTTCTGTCGAAGGTATCTAGCCGCCCTATCATCCCCTATTTCCTCTGCCAGATCCGCAGCGGTCATACCCTCCTCGTTTCGAAGCATCGGATTTGCACCCGCATTCAGGAGGAGATCGAAGATCTCCGTACGGTTAAGCGTATTGTGTTCCGTTTCTTCTGTACCGGCCGCGATCATCAGTGCGGTATATCCTTCTACGGTCTGCGTGTTCACATCTGATTGTTGGATCACTTCCTGAATCAAAGGGAGTGTATGATCATCAATGATTGCGCTCGCGATACGATGAAGCGGGATCGCACCGGCTTTGTTGGAAAGCGAGAGATCTGCTCCTTTGTCGAGAAGAATCAACGCCACTTCTAACAAATTTTCTGCGCGCCCTTCATCCATAATCGGAGCACCCGCTTCTATGCGATTTAATTCATCTTTATAGGCGAGATCCATCTCTTTAATGACGGAATGGATCAACGAGGAGCCCGATTTGGCATCTTGGGCGTCAATGGACATCCCGCGAGCCAGGCACTTTTGAAGTAGATCCCGATCCAAAATCGGCGCAAGCGCGTCGATGTGCTCGATCCTTCCCGCATCCACCTCCCTAGCAAGAAGAAGACGAAGCACATTCCGTTTCCATTGATCGGTCATCCATTTGGGCCGATCCATTTTCGCCAGTACACGATCAAGGTATTTCGAGTCGATTCGTCCCTGTGGTAGAGCTTCTTCGATCCTGGCAGGGCTGGCGAGCTGATCGATTCGCTGAATAAGAGAGCGACTCATCTATTCAACGTCGAGAGAAAGATAGCACTGCGGCACAGAGAACACCGAGTGTAATGATGACCCATGGGCTTTGGAGGTTTTGGAAGCCCTCTGTGCGTGGTCGGCCGTCGGATTGATGTGTCTTCGCTGTAGAAACCCATTCGTCTCTCGAGAGTTGAATCGCGTTGCCGTTGCGGTCGACGTCCTGGACCCATCGGGTTTGGTACCATTTCCCTCCGCGCTGGAACGCGGTGGCGGGATCGCTAATCCATGCCTCGCCCGTGTCAGGGTCTCGAATACGGTCATAGCCGTCTCCCACGGGCAGCGTGACCTGGCGACACTGGGGATAGCCCGATCCCATGACCGACTGGATAAGAGGGGAGGGGTCAAGGGCTTTCTTTGCGTCCTCGATCATCCCGGGAGCAAGACCTCGGAGGGCCGGTAGACCCATCTCGGCCATGGTCTGTTGGACTTTCTGACCCATCCCACTACCATCGGGTATGCCCTGGATGTACTCCCACATGCTGGCGCCATTGGAGCATTTGACGCCTGTGTTAAGGAAATAGTTCACGCCGAGGGGCTGGAGGGGCATACCGTTGGTGAGGGCCGTGGAGGGCGCTCCGAATCCAATCTGATCCGTATAGAATCCGACGCCCTTGACGGCGTTGGCTACATCACTGATGGAATCACCGACACGGATGCCGAGCTGAGGCGGGGTTTTCATGGCGTCGGCGGGATTGTAGGGAGAGCCGAAGAAGCCGAGATCAGGGACAGCACTGGGTAGAATGGAGGTGCGTTGCTCCGAACCCTGTTGGGGTGGACGCAAGCGATTATTGGTGTCACGTACAAGGTCTGCGGGGGAGAACATTTCGCGGGTATCTATTGTGTGTTCTAGAGAAAGAAGGACATGCTGTGTTCGTTGTTACAAGCGATCAAGGTCGTTGCGCTGAGTACTGCGCTCTTTCGGTCAGGGGCGGTGATTCACTGGGATGGCAATCGAACAGTGGGGGTAACGTACCAGTTGGCGTATCCGACGCGGGGGGTAGATCAGCGGGTGACATGGGTCGACGCCGAGTGGGCGCCGTGCTTTTCAGGTGAAGTGTATGCGGTCCATGTGCCGTCTGCGCCTTGTACGCCATGTCCTATTATCCCTGTCGCCGCGGTCACTCGTTCTAGTCCATTGAATCCCGTTAGTCCCGTGAGTCCCGTGAGTCCCGTGAGTCCCGTGAGTCCCGTAAGTCCCGTGAGTCCCGTAAGTCCCATGGTGGATACAGTCGATACAGTCGATACAGTCGAGTCAACGGCGACTGTCGTGACCCCGAAGGGGACGCCGCAAAAGATTCCGGCTGTCTTTTCGCCTCCTGCGCCTCCTGTGACTCCTCCTGCGACTGCGGCACAAGCACGGAGGCCTACCCAGCTTGACACTGGCGATCGTCTCCCTCTCAGGCATGTTGCTTCTGGTGATCGCCATCGTGTTCTTTTCGTAGAGAATGAGGATGCGGAAGAGGAGGCCAAAGAGCCTAAAGACGAAGACGAGTAGAGATGCGTTCTAAAAAATTGATCGGTTGTGTGCGTCTGGTATAGGGGGTAAGAATGGAGGCATTGTTTCGATTACGTTTAGGGAAGGTGGCTGCTGCGACTCCTGCTGCGGCTGCGACTGCGATCTCTTCAGAAGACTGGTGGGACGAGAAGGATGTCGCAGCCGCAACCGCAGCAGGAACAGCCATTGACCTAGACACTTGCCCCCACTGTCTGAACACGGATTGTCTCTATTCCTCCGACGTGGTAACCTGTCGGGAGTGTGGAGCCATCGTGTCACGACCCTTTGACAACACCGCCGAATACCGCTACTTCTCGCAAGATGATCGCGGTGGAGATCCGACTCGTGTTGGTGCGCCACAAGACCCGCGTCTACCCGAAGCGTCCATGGGCACCATGATCTTGAACAGCTACGGAACAGCTCGGGCGATGTATCGCGTGCGCAAGTATCATTCGTGGAATACCATACCGTACAAAGAGCGTTCCTTTATGCAAACCAGTGAGCGTCTGACCCTGATCGCGTTGAATTCGGGGATCAATCAGTCAGTGGTGGAGGAGTCAAAGAGTCTGTTTCTGGCGCTCCAGGGTGTGAGTGGCCGACAGGGCCTGACGCGCGATGCGCTCTTGTCGGCGTGTATGTACATGAGTCTGAAGCAGTCGGGTTCGCCCCGTAAGCCGAAGGAGGTCGCCGAGATCTTTGGCATTGCGTCTCCGACGTTCACCAAGGCGTTGAAGCATGTTCAAGAGATCATGGCACTGGCGGGACAGAAGGGGTTGTTGACGTCGAAGGCGGGGGGACAATCGAGCACGAAAGCCGTCGAGTACATTCAGTTGCCGTTGAGTCGTCTGCCTCTCCCTCGACAGCAGATGGAGCACTTGGAAGTGTTGTGCCGCCGTGTGGCGGAGAAGGCGGAGGAAGCGGGGTTGGCCCAGGAGAATATGCCTCCCAGTCTGGCGGCGGGATGTGTGGCGTTTGTCATCAAGCGTTGTGATTCTCTTTCGCTGCCTCTGTCAAAGATCGCAGAGGTAAGCGAGATCTCGCTTGCGACGCTTCAGAAGTGCTTGCGGCGTCTGGAGAATCACGGGGCCGTACTGGAAACGGTCTTGTAAGAGGGGGTGTGGTCGCAAGAAGAAAAATGGGGGCGAGTCAGTAGAGACCATCGGATGGGCGCTAGTGAATCGATACCGAGGGAGTTGACGCATGAGCGTCTTTTTCATTTGACACAGGACACCCGTTCGATGATGAACGTCATTCTTCAGTACATGTTGAAGGAGGTCACGGTGAAAGACTTTCTGGCGTTGTCAAATCCCAACGAGTGTAAGAAGTATGTGCTTTTCATGGCCAATGCGCTCCATAAGTATTTTTATGAGCTCCAGGTCCAACCCATTCGGGATCGTGGGGGTGTCATCGCATTTCGGAGCGTGCGGGACTTAGTGGCACCACAAGGGGCGGCGAGTGTGGAGGCGGATCGAGAGAAGCAGAGTCTTTGCCTTGTCCTGGCGTACTACTACACGCGCATCTTCCAGATCTATGGCGCGTTGGCGCTGACGCTGATCGACGACATTTCGAGCATGCGAGAGGCGGGGATGTTTGATCGGACTCGTGTCGGGTTGGTTACACCGGGTGCGAGACCGATGATGTATGGAGGCGGACCGAAGGGATACATCGGTGGAGCAATCGGAGGAGCCATCGGAGGAGCCATCGCCGACGCAGAGCTCGGACGCTTCGCGTTCTTGAAGAGCTTCTTAGTGGATGATCGGACGATCCATGGCTGGCGCACCAAATACCATGAACAGAATGGTTTGTACGGAGAGGTGTTCTTTGCGGTTCAGGCAGCAGATGCGTCGAGCGTGGTAGATCCCATGGCGGTGTCGGCGGTGTCTTCGAGTGGAAAAGGTGTCTTTACGTTTAGCTATTCTGGCGCACAACGACTGGCGAAGATTGAGTTGCGGGTTGAACGGGTGTCGTCGACGACTTCGACTTCGACTGCGTCAGGTACATCCTTGTATGGCGATGCGCGTAGCACGGTAAGCGCCCTTCGGGCGACCTTTGAGCGTCTCCAGTATTCGAAGAAGGGGGAGACGACGATCACGACAATCGAAATACCGACTACATACATGGCGCGTAGTTTGCCTCTTCTTTATCCCGTGACGGCGGGGGATGGTCAAACGATCTATGCGTTTCGAGATACAGGGCGATCCATCACGGATGTGCTTCAGGGTGCGCTTTGGAAGATTCTGTACTTTACAAAGACGCTGGTGGAGGATGGGCGTACCCTGACATCCGCTCCCTCGGCTACGGTGGATCCCTGGGGGGTCAGTACGAGCACAACAGGGCGTACGAATGGAAAAGTCCCTTATTCCGAGGTGTTGACCGCCGTGTCGGCCTCCGAAGAGGAGGTGGTTGAGGAGCTCCGTCTTGGTAAGATTCTTCACCATTTAACGCAGTCGAAACCGTATGGGCACTGTATTGCTCGTGCGCTCCAGTTATTGGATACCGCACCATTTCCCAATCAGCCGGGCATCTCGCATATCTGTAAAACGAAGTTTTTGGAAGTGTCGGGGACAACGGAGCGCGGATCGGCTCGATATAGTCGGAGTGGCCTACCAGAGCCGGGTGCCGCGTTGTCATCCAGTCCAGGGCTGTTTGCGCTGTCGCTGCTATTTTATGATACGGTGGCGGTGGGAACGCCGAAACTGGCGATCAATCAGGCACCGGGTCCGACGGGGAAGTCTTCTTTACAGCAATACGTGGAGTTCATGCGCCGGATGGCGACGTACTTTGGAGACAATCATGTCGGAGGCGAACCGGGTAAGGGTGTGGTCAAATCGGATGATGTGTTACGTGAGGCGGGACTGTCGGGTATTAAGAATCGACGTGATGCGACGCTTTGTAAGGATCATGCGGGTGACATTGCGGTATCGGCGGAGACGGCGCGATCAGTGTATCGAGTGGTACAAGACTTGTTTAAGACACAGCTCCAGCATGCGGCGGTATGTGGTCGGTTGTTTCGGATGTTGTTTGATGTTCAACGCGATACGTCGGGTCGAGTGCGCATCGCGCTGAGCGAGGGAGTGCTCCGTGGGGGTGTACCCGAGATCAATCGCGTGAACTTCTTGGCACGCGAACAACTGATGCGCTACTACTCGACCTGTGAGGCGAAGTATCTGGGGGGCTTAAAGATCGTGGTGGACTCGAAGCGTCGAGAGAGCGCGGAGGTGGCGGCGGCGGAGCGGGCGCGTACACAACCCCAACGCTTTCAAGAACTGGGAGCATTTATACAGAGCAGACCGGGGGCGGTTGCTGCCGCACCATCGAGTGTCCCCTTTGCGCCGTTTGGACCAGGTGTACGACCTGCTACTGCTCCTTCTGCTCCTCCTGCT
>VFQS010001546.1_pt1 | contig 20831 bp, 14 predicted proteins | sample 3512361 | NCBI WGS metagenome assembly VFQS01 (sample SAMN10412375, study PRJNA504923) | tailings metagenome | isolation source: Relicate 1 Philex TSF3 active mining | place: Philippines
ATGGGCAATGTGGAAAAACTCTTTGGGAACCAAGTCCAATACTGCAAAGACCAATACGAAGCACTCATCCACGCAGATGCCCTGGCCATCATTACCGAGTGGAGTGTGTTCCGCACCCCCAGCTTCTCCGTTATGAAGGAGTTGTTGAAAAATGCCGTCATTTTCGACGGCCGCAACCTCTATGATCTGGATATGGTGGCCGAGCATGGCTTCTATTACGAAAGCATCGGAAGGGAATCCGTAGGGAATAAACCCGGTATGTGATGTGGAGTAAAATACCATTCCAGACCTTGAGCATAGCGTCGGTTTTGATTATGCCGTCCGTTGCCTGCTCTCCTGGCCCTTCTGCAAATAAAGCGCAAACGCTCGAAGCAGTTTCCCTTCGGGAGGGGGAAGACCAGGTGGAATACTCCGTGAACCCCAAAAATGGTAAAAAAGAAGGTATTTACCGCCGCTGGGGGAAGAATGGAAAGCTTAAGGAAAGTGCCCGTTACGCCGACGACCTTCTGGATGGTCACCGAATTCTTTTCTACGAACGAGGAGATACCCAAATTGTCGAAACACACCTAGCCGGCAAATTCGACGGACCGTACGAATTGTATTATCCCAACGGGAAGATACGCACCCGGGGGCAGTATAAAAACGACCAGATGGACGGTCTTTGGAAGACGTACTATGAAAACGGTGCTCTGCGGGAAGAAGTGACGTTTACGGGTAACCTGGAAAACGGCCCTTTTCGCGAATACTACCCGGATGGAAAAACCCTCGAGGTAGAAGGTAACTATCGAAACGGCGATAAGGAACATGGCACACTCAAATTTTACGATTCCAAAGGCATACACGTCAAAACGATGGAGTGCGAAAACGGGATTTGCCGAACGGTTTGGAAAAAGGCATTTTAAAATGCATCCGCGTATGTATTTTCAACGGATGGGGTTCTCTACAGACCTATTGAGCACAGCCATCGCTTTGCTTGCGAAAGATAGGTCCTGGGTGCCCGGCATCCTGTTCTCCACCGGGCTATTGTTTTTGGGTTCCTTTGACGCCTGTGGGCAATGGACGGGAGGAAGGGCGACCTACGCCTTTTTGAACCTTCCGTCCAGCGCCCGTGTCAGTGCCTTGGGCGGTCAGCTCATCAGTGTGGCGGACGATGATGTCAGTCTGGCAGAGGGGAATCCGGCCTTGCTCAATCCGGGGGTACATCAACAACTGGCCTTTCACCACAGCTTCCTCGCCGGAGGAGTGCAGCACGGGTATGCCGCCTACGGACGCTATCTTGAAAAATGGAGGCTTGGCTTTCACACAGGTATCAAATACATCAACTACGGTACGCTGAAGGCCACCAATGAGTTTTTTCAAGAGCTTGGCGAAGTGGAGGCCCGCGAAAATGCCCTGCTGATGGGCATATCTTTTCAATTGGACGAGCGCCTTCGCGCGGGGGTAAATGCCCGTTTCATCAGTTCTGCACTGGGCACCCTGGAGTCGGTAGGGATATCCTCCGATTTAGGCTTGATATATCAGGACAGCGCCCAGAAATTTTCCTTTGCCCTCACGGTACGCTCTTTGGGTACCCAACTTAGCACGTATTCCGGTTTGGCAGAAGACCGGGAGCCTCTTCCCTTTGAAATCCAAATTGGCTTATCGAAACAACTGCGCTATCTCCCCTTCCGCTTTTCTCTCCTTTACGAAAATGTACAGCGCTGGAACGTACTCTATGACGATCCCAATGCCGAAAGTGGAGCGATATTATTCGGGGAAGAACCCCAGGAACCCGGAAAATTTGCCAAAAGCATGGATAACCTCTTCCGACACTTGCTTTTTAGCGGGGAATTGTTGCTTGGGGGTCGCGAAAATTTCAGGCTCCGCATGGCCTACCGGCATCGCACCAGAAAAGAGCTCAGTGCCCAGGGATTTGGAAGCGCGGCCGGTTTCTCCTTTGGTGTCGGGATCAAAATCAACCGCTTCCGTTTAGACTACGGTCGGAGTGTCTATCATCTAGCGGGGGGCAGTAACCACCTGGGGATATCGACCAGCCTCTCGGCCTTTAGGCAGAAGCTATAGGCGGGGGCTACTACCTATCTTCTGTGGCCCCCGGGGTGGCGTAAAAAGCCCTGCCACAGGTATTCTCGTCCTATTTAACCCAATACCTTTTTTTCCAGCTCGTTACCCTCTCCTTACAACAAGTATAATATTTTTCAATAAATAGCCTTTATTTTTGCAATTTTTGCAAAAATAAAGGCTAAAGTATTGAATATTGTTTTCGATTCCCTTAAAATGGGTATAATCGATTACCTTTGTTGGCAGTGACTCCTTTGCTCCGGGGGGAACGTCCGGGGAGCAATGAAAAGTTCCAAAATCAATTTTCATGAAAGTATTAAAATTTGGCGGTTCCTCGGTTGCCCAGCCAGACCGCATCCAAATGGTATCCCGGATACTTCAGGGATACCATGAACGCGGAGAGCACTTTGCCGTAGTCTTCTCTGCAATGGGTGGCGTAACGGATTCGCTCATTCAGATGAGCCGTTTAGCTGAAAAAGGAGATGACTCCTATTTTGTACATTTCGAGGCCTTTAGTCAGCGGCATCTCCATGCTGCGCAGACTCTGCTGGCTCCCTCTTTTCTTGAAAAAGTACTTCCGGAATTGGAAAACAACCACGAAGTGCTCAAAAATCTCCTGTACGGTATTTTCCTTGTGCGCGAAGTATCGCCCCGGACGATGGATTACGTATTGAGTTTTGGGGAGCGAAATGCAGCCTTTCTCATTACCTATGCATTACAACAAGCAGGGCTACCGGCTCAATACCTCGATGCCCGCCGGGTAGTCAAGACAGACAAGACCTTTGGGAGTGCCAAGGTAGATATCCACCTTACCTACTCCAACATTCGGGACTATTTTAATCAAAAATCTGATATACAGGTAATTACAGGATTTATTGGCTCTGCTGCCAAGGGAGGTTTGACCACTACTTTAGGGCGTGGCGGCTCGGATTACACCGCGGCATTGTTTGGGGCGGCTTTGGATGCGGAGGTGATTGAAATATGGACAGACGTGGACGGTGTTTTGACGGCTGATCCAAGGAAAGTGAAAAAGGCCTTTACCATACCTGGTTTGACCTATGCTGAAGCGATGGAAATGTCGCATTTCGGGGCTAAGGTAATTTATCCGCCTACTATCCAGCCGGCGCTAGACAAGCGCATCCCGCTGCTTATAAAAAACACATTCAATCCCGATTTTCCCGGTACCATTGTATCTACGAAGCCCGACTTCAGCATGCCGGATGCTCCGGTGAAGGGCATTTCTTCCATTAACCATACGGCGTTGCTCACCCTTCAGGGCAGTGGGCTGTTTGGGGTGCCGGGTATTGCTGCGCGACTATTTGGAGCACTTGCACAAGCGGGTATCAATGTCATTCTGATTACACAAGGCTCATCGGAGCACTCTATCAGCTTTGCGGTTCAGCCCGATTTGGCTCCCAAAGCCCGGAAGGCGGTCGAGGAAGCTTTTGAGGCTGAGCTCAGCAATCGGATGATTGAGCCGGTGAAAGTAGAAGAGCAGCTTTCCGTAGTAGCGGTTATCGGAGAGCGGATGCGTTATCAACCTGGTATTGCCGGGCGTCTGTTCCAGGCCCTGGGTAAAAACGGGATTAACGTGATCGCCATAGCCCAGGGTTCATCGGAACTCAATATCTCGGTCGTAGTCAATCGGGAGGATGAAAGCAAGGCCCTCAACGTATTGCACGAGGCCTTTTTTCTTTCGGGAACCAGTGTACTTCACTTGTTTGTAGTAGGTACGGGTTTGATTGGCAAGACGCTGCTTCGACAAATACGGGCTCAAAAGGAGTATCTTTTCCGGGAGCAATCCCTGGAAGTCAAGGTAGTGGGGTTGGCCAACAGCAGAAGGATGTTGTTCAGAGAAGAAGGCATAGCGCTTGATTCCTGGGAAGAAGAGTTGCTCCACTCCCCTCAAGGGCATCCGACCGATATGGAAGCATTCATTGCCGAGATGAAAAGACTAAACTTATCGAATACTATTTTTGTGGACAATACGGCGAGTCCGGCAGTAGCTCATCATTACGCTGCGGTGTTGGAGGCGAGTATTTCCATTTCTACGCCCAATAAGTATGCTACGTCCTCTTCTTACGAGGAGTACAAAACACTGAAGTCTATTGCTAAGCAGCGCGGGGTGTTGTTCCAGTATGAGACCAATGTAGGCGCGGGTCTTCCTGTCATTTCCACGCTAAACGATTTGATTTTAAGCGGCGATCGCATCCATAAAATTGAAGCAGTTTTATCAGGTTCCCTATCCTTTATTTTCAATTCATTTCAGCCGGGCATACGGTTCAGCGAGGTGGTACGCGAAGCACGCGACCGGGGCTATACAGAACCTGACCCACGGGAAGACTTGTTCTGTAACGATATTCGAAGGAAATTGATCATATTGGCGAGGGAAGCGGGTCTTGCCATAGAGGCGGATGAAGTACAGATTCAATCCTTCTTGCCAGAACCCTGTACACAAGCCCCCACCCTACCAGAATTTTTCACAGCTCTGGAAGGAGCGGATGCCTACTTCGACGAGATAGCAAATCAAGCTGCGGAGGAGGGGAAAGTGCTTCGGATAGTAGCTACTGTAGAGCCACAAGAAGCCCGTATCGGGTTACAAGCAGTAGATAAGCAGCATCCTTTCTACCAGCTCAGTGGGAGCGATAATATGATCGTATTCACTTCGGAGCGCTACAAAGAGCGTCCATTGGTAGTACGGGGCCCTGGAGCGGGTGCAGAGGTTACTGCGGCGGGCGTTTTTTCCGAAATCATCAAGATTGGAAACTTTTTAAGCTAAATAGATGCCTTCAAGCGTACGCGTTTTTGCCCCTGCATCGGTGGCCAATGTAGCCGTGGGGTACGATATTTTAGGATTTGCCCTAAACCGCCCGGGAGACGAGGTAGTGGCGTATTTCAAGGATTCTCCAGGGCTGGAAATAAAGGCTATCACAGGAGTATCCCGACAGCTTCCCTACGATATAGACCAGAATACAGCTGGATATGCGGCGAAAACCTTGCTTGCGCATTTAGGCGAGACCGGGCGGGGGATTGCGATGGAAATCCATAAAAAGATGCCTTTTGGCAGTGGTTTGGGATCCAGTGCGGCCAGTGCGGTAGGAGGTGTTATGGCGATCAATGAGCTGTTGGGGCAGCCCTTGGGAAAACGGGAGCTTTTGCCTTTTGCCGTATTGGGGGAGCAGATTGCCGATGGTGCCTACCATGCCGACAATGTAGCCCCTTCTCTATTGGGGGGAATTGTGTTGGTCCGCAGCAACCAGGAACTGGATGTATGTTCGCTGCGCATTCCGGAAGGTCTTTTTGCGACGGTAGTATATCCCGAAGTAGAAGTACTGACCCGGGAGGCGAGGAGCATTCTCAAAAAAGAGGTGGCTTTGGACCTACTTATCCGCCAGAGCGGCAATTTAGCGGGATTTATTCTGGGCTTGTACCACAGCGATTTTGCTTTGATTCGGCGCTCTATGGAGGACGTGGTTATTGAACCCCAGCGGGCCTGTCTTATCCCTGGTTTTTACGATGTAAAAGAAGCTGCACTAAAAGCCGGGGCTCTGGGCTGTAGCATTTCGGGGGCGGGCCCTTCTATTTTTGCGTTGTCTGGTGACGCGGGATGTGCAGCGGAAATTGGCCGAGCCATGCAATCTGTATTTGATAAAAAGGGGATAAAAAACCATCTTTTTGTGTCCCCGATTAATCGGGAAGGTGCTGTTTTGCTCTGAGCAGGCACTAACAAGCGCGCGATATGTCTATACAATTATACAGTACAAAAAACCGGAGTATCCGGGTTTCGCTAAGGGAAGCCGTGATGAAGGGACTCCCCGAGGACAATGGTCTTTACATGCCTGTGGACATACCTGTGCTTCCGGATTCTTTTATCCAGGATTTGCGCAGTTATTCGTTTCAGGAAATTGCGTTGGCGGTTTCCCGGGCCTTATTCCAGGGGGATATCCCAGAAGCCGACCTTGAAAAAATCATTCTTCATGCGGTAAATTTTCCTGCACCGGTCGTTCGCCTCGACCGGCATACTTACTCCCTGGAGTTGTTTCACGGGCCTTCCTTAGCTTTCAAGGATTTTGGAGCGCGGTTTATGGCCCAGCTCATGGGGTATTTCAATCGGGGCGCCGATCGAGAACTGACCATTTTGGTAGCTACTTCAGGGGATACAGGCGGGGCGGTTGCGGCTGGGTTTTATCGCACGCCCGGAATCCGAGTCGTAATTTTATATCCATCCGGAAAGGTGAGTCCGCTGCAGGAAAAGCAACTGACTACTTTGGGTCATAATATTTCCGCTCTCGAGATTGACGGTACGTTTGATGATTGCCAGGCTATGGTCAAGCAGGCATTTTTAGACCCGGAACTCAAGGGGCATATACGCCTAAGTTCTGCCAATTCCATCAATATTTCCCGATTGATCCCCCAATCGTTTTATTATTTTGAAGCCTTTAAACAACTCCCTCAACCCGGCGATGCGATAGCGTTCAGTATACCCAGTGGGAATTTTGGCAATCTGAGTGCCGGATTGATTGCAAAGCGCATGGGTTTACCGGTTGCTCATTTTATTGCCGCCACTAATCGGAATGATATCGTTCCAAAATATTTACAAAGCGGGGTGTTTTCCCCTCGCCCGTCTGTCCCTACCCTATCCAATGCCATGGATGTAGGCAACCCATCGAATTTTGCGCGCATGGAAGATATGTTTACAGACGACACCCAAGGTTCCACGTGGAACAATATGGCAAAAAATATCTCCGGTTGGGCTTTTGACGATCGCCAAACTGAAAGGGCTATGCAGGAGATTTACAAACAATACCACTATGCCATGGATCCCCACGGCGCTGTAGGGTATCTTGCTTTGCGCGAATACCAAAAGCGGTTTCCCAACCACAGGGGTATTATCCTGGAAACAGCGCATCCCACCAAATTTCTGTCAGAAGTCGAACGCATCCTTGGTTTCACTCCACCCATTCCGGAGCGCTTAGCGGCGTTGGAGGATCTACCCAAAGAAGCTGTTTTTTTAGCTGCCCATTACGAGTCTTTAAAAAATCATCTTCTTTCTCAACAGTAGACTTATTACAAGAGGGATCGCCGAGGGATCAAAAGGTCCTTTTTAGCCCACTTTAGGTCTTTTTCCCTTCTCTCTGACCCCTCGCTACAAGTCTATTAGAATTATTGCAAGAGGGGGTGTTCCACGTGGAACACCCCCTCTTGCAATTTAAAAATAGCTTTATATCTTTACAAAGATTGAATCTTTTGACCTTTACCAGCAGGCAAACCTAAAATACTCAATATTATGCGCTTTCTTACTCCGTTTTGTTTCGCCGTACTCTGTATGGCTGCTATCGCGGCAAAAGCCCAGATAAAGACCGACAAGTTTAAGCAACTCTATGAAGAACTCCCTACCCCGAATACCTATCGCACCGGAGCCGGAGCACCCGGACACGAATACTGGCAACAAAGAGCTGACTATACCATTGCTATCCGGCTTGACGATACCAACCAAAGGATTTATGGAGAAGAAACCGTGGTATATACCAATAACTCTCCGGATATACTCGAGTACATCTGGCTTCAACTCGACCAAAATCAACGTGCCAAGGATTCTGACTCCTATAAAATTGCGAACAGTACCCTGGACAACCGAATGTCGCTAAGAACCCTGCAAGGACTCAACCCCGACTTTGATGGCGGGTTTAAACTCGACTATGTAAAAGACATAGCCGGAAAAGACCTTCCCCATGCCGTCGTCAAAACGATGATGCGCATAGACCCCCCTACCCCTATAAAACCCGGGGAAAGTTTTTCCTTCAAAATAAAGTGGTGGTACAACATCAATGACCGCATGAAATTAGGCGGCCGGTCGGGCTATGAGTACTTTGCATCCGACGATAACTACTTATACACCATCGCACAGTTCTTCCCCCGGATGTGCGTCTATGACGATATCGAAGGGTGGCAAAATAAACAGTTCCTCGGAAAAGGGGAATTCACCCTCCCCTTTGGCAACTATAGCGTGAGCATTACCGCCCCCACCGACCATGTCGTAGCCGCTACTGGTGTACTCCAGAACCCTAAGGAAGTACTGAGCAAAGAACAACTTGCCCGATACGAGCAAGCCGTGAAAGAGCGCAATACCCCGGTCATGATCGTCACCGAGGAAGAAGCGCGAAGCGCAGAAAAAACTAAGGCAAAGACCGAGAAAACCTGGAAATTCAAAGCGGAAAACGTCCGCGATTTCGCCTTCGCTTCCTCCCGGAAATTTATCTGGGATGCCATGGGTGTACCTATGAGCAATGGGCAGGTCGTCATGGCTATGTCGGCCTATCCAAAAGAAGGAAATCCTTTGTGGGAACAGTACTCGACCAAAGTAGTGGCACATACCCTCAAGTGGTATTCCCACTATACCTTCGACTACCCCTACCCGCTCGCATGGTCTATCCATTCCGATGCCATCGGCATGGAATATCCCATGATCTGCTTTAATGGAGGGCGTCCTGAAAAAGACGGTACGTACTCTCTACGCACCAAATTCGGAATGATCGGCGTCATCATCCACGAAGTCGGCCATAACTACTTCCCCATGATTGTCAATTCCGACGAACGGCAGTGGAGCTGGATGGACGAAGGACTCAACAGCTTTCTCCAGTACCTCACCGAGCAGCAATGGGAACGCAATTACCCCCACCGTCGCGGCCCCTCCAACCTCATCGTAGATTATATGAAAACCGACAAACTACTGCTCGAACCTATTATGAGTAACTCTGAATCGGTTTCCAACCTCGGCGCTAACGCCTACAGCAAACCCACCACAGCTCTTAATATTCTCCGCGAAACCGTGCTCGGGAGGGAACTCTTCGACTACGCCTTCAAAGTGTATGCCAACCGCTGGAAATTCAAACATCCCGCCCCCGCTGACTTCTTCCGCACCATGGAAGATGCTTCCGGCATAGACCTCGACTGGTTTTGGCGCGGCTGGTTCTACACCACCGAGCACGTGGATATCTCTATCGAAGATCTGAAATGGTTTCAACTCGACTCAAAAGATCCGGATATCGAAAAGCCATTGGCTAAACAAGAACAGCAAAAAGCCCTACAGCCTATTGGCCCTATCCGTAACAGCAAAGAAATCGCACAAACCCAGGATGAAAAAGACCATACCCTGAAAGATTTCTATTCCTCATACGATCCATTTGCCGTCAGCGTATTAGATCGGGCAGAGTACCAAAAATACCTCTCTACCCTTAGCGAAGAAGAAAAGGCCTTCCTCCGTGCCGGAAAGCATTTCTATGAAATCCGCTTCCAGAACAAAGGCGGCCTGGTCATGCCCCTCATCCTGAAATTTACATTCGCCGACGGGAGCAGCCAGGAATATCGCATACCCGCCGAAATTTGGCTGCTCAACAATGAGCAGATTTCTAAAATATTTGTTCTGGACAAAGAAGTGGCGCAAGTTGTCCTCGATCCTTATCTCGAAACCGCCGATGTAGATATGTCAAACAACTTCTACCCCCCAAAGCCCCAAATGAACCGCTTCGAACTGTTCCGAAGCCGCATGGCTCCTCCTCAAGAAGAGAACCCCATGCAGCGCGCTATTCGTTCGAGAAAAAATTAACATATAAATAATTGATTAACAATAAATTATTAAAGTGAATTACAAAAATCCGGCTCTAATCCTCGGGCAACAGGACCAAGTAGAGGGCCTGGTGCATTGGCAAAGCCCATCTAATATCGCCATAGTAAAATACTGGGGGAAGTATGGGTCCCAATTGCCGAGAAACCCTTCTATTAGTTTCACCTTGGCATCCGCCCGAACCGAAACTTCCTTGTATTATACCAGAAAGGCGAGCGACCAACCCGGTATTGATCTCGAATTTTCTTTTGAGGGAGCAGCCAAGCCAGCTTTTGCCCAAAAAATTCGCCTCTTCCTGGAGCGTATGCTGGATGTATTCCCCTTTCTCGAACAATTGACCCTGCGGATAGAGAGCGCCAATACATTCCCGCACTCTGCCGGAATCGCCTCTTCTGCGTCGAGTATGAGCGCTCTGGCTCTCTGCCTGTGCTCCGTGGAGCAGCGCTTGTTTGGAACACTCCCCACCGAGGCGGAATTCTTGCAAAAAGTCTCCTACATAGCCCGCTTAGGTTCAGGCAGTGCTTGCCGATCGGTATATCCCTATGCTGCACTTTGGGGCCAAAGCGAGGCCAGTCCTCTGTCTTCCGACTTTTGGGCAGTTCCGTTTGAATCCGTACTCGCCCCGGTATTCAAAACATTTCATGACGATATCCTCATCGTCAGCAAAAAAGAGAAAAGCGTATCCAGCAGGGCAGGACACCAGTTGATGGAAGACAATCCCTACGCAGAGCCCCGCTATGAGTCGGCCCGGGAAAACACCCTGCGCCTGGCCCACGCATTGCGAGAAGGGGATTTAGAAAGTTTTGGCCTGATTGCCGAAAGCGAAGCCCTCACCCTCCATGCCCTCATGATGGCCTCTAATCCGCCTTTCATCCTGCTGCAACCCAACTCTCTGTCCCTCATAGAACAGGTGCGCCAATTTCGCAAGGATACGGGGCTACCGCTTTATTTCACCCTGGATGCCGGCCCAAACCTTCATCTGCTCTACCCCGATCACATCGCCGGGCCGGTAAAAGATTTTACAGAAACTATTTTACGACCCTATTGCGAGGAAGGTACGATACTCCGGGACTATGTAGGAAACGGGCCCAGTAGCTACTAATGCCCTAGCCCGGGGGATCATCGAGGGGTTAAAAAGGCTCTTTTTCGCCCATGTTGTGCCTTTATTCGGTCATATAGCAGAGCTATACTCCCTCAAAAAGCCTTTGCATGGACAAAAAATGACTCTTTTTTCCCTCCTCGCTGACCCCGCGCAACAAGTCTATTCTATAAAAATCAAACCCCGCGTTGCGCAACGCTTAAAAAACTGTGCATCCTGTCAGATTTTTACGAAATTTGCGAAAAAAATAAACGGCAAATGGATATTTTCGAAAAGCGCGTCAGCGATATGGGTCCGTTGGGAAAATACCAACGGGTCGGCCATGGCTACTACTCCTTTCCCAAACTCGAAGGTGAGTTGGGCAATCGCATGATGTTCCAGGGAAAGGAGCGCATCGTATGGAGCATCAATAATTATCTGGGGCTTGCCAACCACCCCGAAGTGCGCAAAGCGGATGCCGAAGCCGCCGCCAAGTGGGGGTTAGCTTATCCCATGGGTGCCCGCATGATGTCGGGCGAATCCAATTACCACGAGCAACTCGAAAGCGAACTCGGCCAGTTTGTCCACAAACAGTCCGGCATGTTACTCAACTATGGGTACCAGGGAATCATGTCGGTTATTGATGCCCTGCTGGACCGCCACGATGTCGTAGTCTATGACAAAGATAACCATGCCTGCATTTACGACGGGGTTCGCCTGCACCTCGGCAAACGCTTCCCCTTTGAGCACAACGATATCGGAAGCGTGCGCAAACAATTGGAGCGTGCCACGAAAGCGGCCGAAGAATCTGGAGGCGGCATACTCGTCATCACAGAAGGTGTGTTTGGTATGCGGGGGGAACAAGGAATCCTGAAAGAAATCGCCGAACTGAAAAAAGAATTTAACTTCAGGCTATTGGTAGACGACGCCCACGGGTTCGGTATGCTCGGCCCAACCGGTGCCGGGGCGGGTGAAGAACAAGGTTGCCAGGATCAAATTGATCTTTACTTCAGTACTTTCGCCAAATCTATGGCCAGCATAGGTGCCTTTATTGCGGGGGATAAAAATATCATTGATTACCTGCGCTACAACACGCGTTCCCAGATATTTGCTAAATCGCTGCCTATGCCCATCGTCATCGGCAACCTCAAGCGACTGGAATTGCTGCGCACCAAACCAGAGCTACGCGAAAAACTGTGGTACAACGTACGTCTGCTCCAGTCGGGGCTACGCGAAGCCGGATTCGACCTGGGGCAAACCAACAGCTCGGTCACCCCTGTGTTCATGCACGGCTCCGTCCAGGAATCTACCCACTTGGTGCAAGACCTGCGCGAAACCTATAATATCTTCTGCTCTATCGTCGTGTACCCGGTCATTCCCAAAGGGATGATTCTGCTGCGCCTCATCCCAACGGCAAACCATACCGAAGAGGATATCCAACTTACTGTGGAAGCCTTCTCCTCTATCAAATCCAAACTGGAATCGGGCGTGTACAACAAGGAAATGGAAATCATCGCGTAAGAACGCCTTTCCAATCACTTGAAAAAAGGACGGGGCAAAAAATCCCGTCCTTTTTTCATAGATCTTCAACTGGGCGAGAAAATCCCGACATGCGCCCTCAGCCTTTCCCAAAAATTCGCCAGGCCAGCCAGGCGACGACCCCTGCCGAAATAGAACCGATTATATAATACGGAGTGAAACTTCCCTCTTGAAAAATAGGGAAGGCCGCATCCAATGCCAGTCGGATGTTGTGCAATCCCAACAGGGTAGTAATCCCTACAATCGCCAGGGTAAGCACATTGGCCAACCATCCGTTGGCATACTGCCCTAACAAGGAACGGTCGTTTGCCGCCAACAGTAAAAATGCCGCCATAACGGGAAGTAAAAACCCGTTTAATGCCTGTGCCAGGATGATGACCGGGATAGGGCGAAACTCCAGCATTCCAAAAACCAACCCGACAAACAGTACAATCCCCCACACCGAGCGAAAGCGCCAGGAGAGGGAAGTCCATTGACCGGGAGCGGATTCGGCAAATAAGCTGGAACCCGCCACAGCGGCAGCCAAGGGAGCCGTAATAGCTGAGCTAAAGCCTGCCGCAAACAAACCGAGTCCGAATAGAGCTTTGCCCAGGTTTCCCAGCCGGTTTTCCAGAGCCAGGGATAAAGATTCAAAAGAGTACTCCCCTTCTACTTGCGTTCCTCCCAACAAAATGGCCACCGAAATGAGTCCACCTATCAAAACGGCCAAGGATATTCCAAGCCGCATTTCCTTTATCTCCTGCCCCTGACCAATTCCAGAACCAAGGAACAGGTTATACGGCACAATAGTCGTGCCAATCAATCCAATCGTCAGCAACGCAGACCCAGGCGGGAACGAGGGTATCCAGGCGCCCTGCAGCATTTCCTCCGTACTTAGAGGGGTATAAAAAGCGACATACAGAAATGCGACACCCATCACCGCTACCAAACCTCCCATCAAGCGGGCAATCAACTGAAAATTTCCGCTCCATAGCAATACAGTCGCTATACCCCCCAGTATCCCCGTCAGTATTGGTCGGGAAATATCCAGGAAAAGCCCCAGTCCCGATAGCGCTCCTAATAAATTACCTGCCTCATACGCCGCGCAACCGAAGGTCAGTGCAATAAATACCATCCAGGAAATGACAGCACCCTGTTTTCCCCGATTTTGGCGGGCGAGAATGCCGCCAAAGCTACTTCCGGATGCGATGCTGATACGGGCAGCCGTTTCCTGCAGTAAAATAGTGGCGAGGGTAGAAAACGTCAATGCCCAAAGCAACTTGCCTCCGTATAGTGCGCCAGCCCTGGATGTCGTGGTGACCGTTCCCGGACCGATAAAAGCCGCAGAAATAATAGACCAAAATAAGACGCTTGAAAGCCCTTGGCCCAGCGAGAGTCGCTTACTCATAATTTCAGGATTGTAGGTGTATCAGACCAGTGGCGATGACCCCTCATTCGGGAACCCTCGTAGCAGCCGGCCGAATTATATTCCGGATTTTATAGGGTTTTTTCTTCTGCGACTCAAAATACGTACGCATCTGGATTTCCACTGTAATCCCTATCGTAATAAATTGAATACCGGCGATCAACAAAATCATACCCAACAAGAGCAAGGGCCGACCCCAGATATCCTGACCCGATAATTTGACGGCCAACAAATAGAGGTTAATGGCTATGCCAAGCCCAAGGAGGAAAAGACCAGTATTACCAAACAGATGCATGGGTTTTTGCATATATTTCTTAAAAAATAACATCAGCAGCAAATCGCTGACCACTTTGAGGGTACGGCTGATTCCGTACTTCGATTTCCCAAACTGACGCGCGTGGTGCGCCACGTCCACCTGCGTGATTTTACCTCCTTCCAGCTTTGCCAAAACCGGGATGAAGCGGTGTAGTTCACCATACAGCCCCAGGTCTTTCGCCAAATCGGCCCGCAGTACTTTGAGTGCACAGCCATAGTCTTTCAGATGTACCCCGGAACTCGTGCGGATAATATAGTTGGCAATCCTGCTTGGCAGCTTGCGCAGGAAAAAACCATCCTGGCGATTGGCGCGGTTGCCTGCCACCATATCCCATCCTTCAGACTCCGCCAGATGGAGCATAGACGGGATATCGCGTGGATCGTTCTGTAGGTCGCCATCCATGGTAGCGATGTAGATTCCTTCCGCCTGGTCAATACCGGCCATGAGCGCAAGGCTTTGTCCATAGTTTTTCTTGAACTCCACTATTTTCAGAGCAGGATGCGACAAAGACTTGAGTACGGAAAGGGTCCCATCCGTAGAACCATCGTCCACATAAATCAATTCATAGGCATATCCCTCCAGCGCGGCGCTAATTCGCTGTACCAAAGGAACTACGTTTTCTTCTTCATTATACACGGTGACCACCACCGATAACTTCAGGGAAGAAGGCCCTGATGGGTCAATATTCGCTGTATTCATACAAGAATGTGTTCGGGAATTTCTTAGCCGGGTCAAAAATGGTTCATTTTTTGCCATTTTCTACCTTTTTTCAGGGATATAGCCCAGGGGTATCGCGTTTAAAATTAGGTGTAATTCAGAAGGTCGCAGCCATGATCTACTTCTCGGATATTTTTCAAATGGATATATGCCCTTTAAAACCTCTATAACTGTTCAAGGACTATCTGCGGATACCATCCTGCACCAATATACCGATATCAAAAGTGCGCCTTCCGTGGCGTACTAAAATAGAATCTACTCTGGTGTAAGACACCCGGGGGTATGCTTTTCCTTCTATGATGTACCCCGCATTTTTATCAACAGGATCTGAGGCTCTCCGGATAATTTTTCCCCGGGCTACGGTCAGGTAGAACGAGTTGGTAGGCTGCATATCCGTTTCCCTGTACACCAACAGTTCTTTTTCCCTCCATTTTGTACCTGCCGTTTTAGAGGATACCCGGCATAGATTCCCGAAGTCGTGTGCATTGCGATCGGGAATTACAAACCAGTCAAAACCAATGCGCGCCAATAATAAAGCCAGCACAAGGGCAGGGACTCGCGTTTTTTTACTACGTGCCCAAAAATACAGGACAGCGAGCATAGCTATCCCCAGAAACAGGGTTTTTTCCATGCGGTGGGCAGTTCCGTCCAGCCGTTCCAAAAACAAAGGTACCCAGGATACCAGAGCTATTGCGAGCAACAGGATTAGGAAAAAAATATGCATCGCCCGAAACAGCCTGGTCTGTCGCTCTCCGTGCCATTCATGAAGCCGGATACCAATCCCAAATACTAATGGGGGGAACATCAATAAGTAACGGGGAAAAACCCCGGGAGATATCCAGTAAACAGACACATTTGCAAGGAATACCACGGTTAAAAAGTACAAAAACCGATCTTTTCGCAGCCAATCCAAAAAATTCCGGTCAAAGGAATAGAAAATCAGAAAGGACCAGGGGAAAAAATGATATAACATTTCCACTGGAAACGTGCCCACATGACGAATCGTCTTCCATATACCATGCACAGCCACCGTACGCTTCGAAGACTCTCGGAACAGCGTCTCAAAGACAATATCCAGGCCGTTATACTGCGCATATAGTGCATAATAGGTTCCCACTACCGCTATAAACAGCAATACTCCCGCAACGTGTGCCCAGGAAAGCAAGCGTCGGAACCGGCCCTGCCAGCTCAATACTACTACCAGGGTAATACCCTGAAAAACGAGGGCAGGCAGCCCCTTTAAAAGAAACGCCACCGCAGTAAGCGCATACGTCCCCAGAAATAAAGCTCCCCATTTTTCCCGAGATGAATACTGGAAGATGATGAGGAACAAGGAGAAAATCAACCCGCTGAATAAAATATCAATCAACGCCAGCATGGAATCCCAGAACAAGATACGTCCGCAGGTAATCGTCATGAACGCTACCAGAAAGCCTGTTTTAACCCCGTAATACCTGCGAAAAACCCGGAAGATGATGAACGCATATCCCAGCAGGGCCAATACGGTAGGCATTCGCGCGGTCATCTCGTCAAATTTTCCGGAAACCTCAAAAAAAACCAACAATACCCAGTTGAACAATGGTGGCTTGTTGTAATAAAAGGCTCCGTGCAGAGTAGGGGTAATATAGTTCCCCGAGAGCTTCATCTCCAGGGCTACCAAAGCCCGAATCGCTTCGTCATCAATGAAAGTCATGGTGCCCAGATTGATGAGCAGCGCTGGAAATAACAGGCACAGCGCCATCAGGAAAATCCCGTTTTTTTCAAGTATGGTGCGCATGAGAATCCAAATTAACCCTTACCTTACTTTTGCAGTTTTATATCTCCAAAAAAGTGGTTCCTACCCGTTTTTACAAAGTTAAAGGCCTTTGGATTAAAAAACATAAAAATATGATTATGAATTTTTTATATTATAAAAAACTCGTTTTTCCCCTTTATTTTCTTCTGTCAGGACTATTGATCATACTATTATTTGGAAATGCGTCCATTCCCAAAAAGTGCATTGGCCCTACTCTGCAATTATCCGGATCAGGAGTGGACAGCAGCCAATGGAAAGAGCTTAGTCGAATGGATCCCACTGTAGTACTGGATATCCGGTATGCAAGCACTCAAAATTTTGTGGGGGAAAAAATATACGACTGTCCGAAATGCTATCTAAGGCCGGCTGTGGCCGAAGCCTTACTCGAGGTACATCGGGCGCTTCGGAAAAAAGGCTACCGATTAAAGCTGTTCGACTGTTACCGTCCGCATCCTGCCCAGTGGGCTTTGTGGAAAAAAGTACCCGACCCGCGATACGTAGCCGATCCGCGCAAGGGCTCCATGCACAATCGAGGTTCGGCTGTTGACTTGACCATTGTAGACAGCAAGGGAAAAGAGCTGGATATGGGCACACCATACGATTTTTTTGGTGTAGAAGCCTATATTGACTACGCCGGTATGACCCCTACCGTTCGGGCCAACCGAAAGATACTTCAGGATTTGATGACTACCCACGGGTTTCGGACCACTCGTACGGAATGGTGGCATTTTTCCTATACCCGGGCTTCTTACCCCATTTCGAGTATGGTTTGGGAGTGCCCGTAATCAGACCGATTGCGAGAAGGATTATCGAGGCGCTACAAAGGGCCTTTCCTCTTCCCTGACCCCTCGCAGGAAGTCTATTTTTCCATGAACCGAAAGGGCCAGACCTTCGTTTTAAAAAACGTACTTGTTACGAGGGGTCAGGGAAAAGGAAAAAGAGGGCAGTGTGGGCAAAAAAAGGCCTTTTTACCGCCCCGACCATTTCCCTGCAACAAGTCTTTAACCCTTTCAAAAAGCAAAACCAGGCAGGAACCCCAAAATCATCGTATAATTTTCTATTTTTGAACGCCCGTTGCACAAAACGGGCAAACCCAACTTATCAAGACAAAAAACATGCAATACAAATCCGATGTAGAAGCGGTGGATGCCCTGGCACAGTCCTACAGGGATCTCAAGACCGAGATAGGAAAAGTCATTGTCGGGCAAGAAGACGTTGTCAAAGGCGTTATCATAGCTTTGTTCAGCAACGGGCACAGTTTGCTGGTCGGTGTTCCCGGTTTGGCCAAGACCCTTTTAGTCAGTACGATTGCCGAGGTATTGGATCTCGAATTCAAGCGCATACAGTTCACCCCGGATTTGATGCCCTCCGATATCACTGGTTCTGAAATCCTCGACGAGGAACGCCACTTCCGTTTTAACCGCGGTCCTCTTTTTGCCAATATCGTCCTCGCTGATGAAATCAACCGCACCCCGCCCAAAACACAGGCTGCCCTGCTCGAAGCCATGCAGGAGCGCTCTGTTACGGTGAGCGGGGTACGGCATGTATTGCCCAGTCCTTTCTTCGTATTGGCCACGCAGAACCCAATTGAGCAGGAAGGCACTTATCCTTTGCCGGAGGCACAGCTCGACCGCTTCATGTTCAATATTCCGCTCGACTACCCGAGCTATGAAGAGGAATTGAGCATCGTGCGCGATACGACCGCTATCAAAAAACGCGAGTTGAAGCACGTCGTAACCGCCGAGCAAATTCTCTATTTTCAAAATCTCATCTTGAAAATACCCATTGCAGAGAACGTGTTGCGCTATGCCGTTGCGTTGGCTGCCAAGACGAGACCTAACACGGCTATGGCGACCCCTCAGGTCAATAATTACCTGGCTTGGGGTGCGGGGCCCCGCGCTTCGCAGTTCCTGGTGTTGGGGGCAAAGTGCCATGCTGTATTTCAGGGAAAATATTCTCCCGACATCGAAGATGTAAAAGCGATTGCCCACTATGTATTGCGCCACCGCATTGTGCGCAACTACAAAGCTGAAGCTGAAGGAATATCCGAATTACAGCTCATTCAGGGGCTCTTGTGATTGGATAAACTTATGGCTAAGGGAATGGTTGGTCTTGTTTGGTAGCCGTCATACGCCAAACGGGACGTGTATTGCATCTCTACAGCAGGTCTATTAGACGTGTTGCGATGGGAAATCCATCCAAATAGAAAATCTAACGCTATGTGTTCGTCCCTGTCCAAATCGTTCCGGAACTTTGTGTTCTTGTTAGTGTTCGTCTCCCAACTGAGTTGTACCGGCGAGATGATGGAAAACATGAAAACGCTCCCGTATGCGTTTGGTGACATCAACATGCTGGCCATCATAGGCGATGAGAATATACTGGAAAGTCCCATTACAGACAGCATTCTGTTCTATTATGCTTCTTCTTTCCCCATTCTTCCCCAGCCGGAGCCCATGCTCGACCTCCGCTTTCTGAAGCCTGCCGACTTAACAGCGGATCCTTTGCGCAAGCAGTTTCGCACCTATCTGCTGCTCGGTGACCTGAGCGACCCGGAGTCGGCTACTACTAAGATGATGGTGCAGTTGGCGGGAGAGGCATCTATTGAAGAGGTACGTCGCAATCCCGCGAACAATATCGTCATTGGAAAAGACAAGTGGGCGCGGGACCAGATGCTAATCCTACAATTTGCACAAAACCGGGAGGAACTTTTGCAAAACCTCAAAAAAAATGCACCGGGTATTATCCGGAGGGTCTATGACCACGACAAGTTCAAGATAGATGCCACGGTCTATCTCACCAAGCGGAACCCCAAACTCGAGCAGGAAGTACGGGATAAAATTGGAATCAACATCGAGATACCCGGTGATTACTTTCAGGCGCTCAGCGATGGGGAAGTAATCTGGTTCCGAAAGGAAACACCGGAGACCAGTTCCAACCTCATGTTCCGGAAATTGCCATACACCGATAAAAAACAATTGAGCCGCGAAGGCTTGAAGGCCATCCGCGACTCAATTGGTCTAAAGTACGTATCGAGCCGTATCCAGGGAAGTTATATGAAAATCAACGACAAGGATCTTCCCCTGTTTATCACGCCCATCACATTTAATGGCCAGTATGCTCTTGAGGCACGCGGCATCTGGGAGATTGAGAACGACTACATGGGGGGTGCCTTTGTCAGCTACCTGCTCTTGAACCCCGTGAAGAACGAATTGATCTTCCTGGACGGCTTTTTGCACGCACCCGGCGAGGAGAAGCGGAATTTTGTACAGTACATGGATCATATCCTGCATACTGCGAAAATTCTTTAGGTCTGTTCGGGCGTAGATCTCCCGCGCAACAAGTCTATTCTACCATTTTCAAGCTCTGGGCAGTAAAAGCGGCGAGCTCGGCCCCTTTGAGCATTCCCTGGTTCAACAAAGCCAGTTGGTATAAGTAGGCGGCCAGGTCCCGGGCTGCTGTTTCGTCCTCTATTTTTAGAAGCCGTTTGGCTACCATATGGTGGTTGGTAGTCACCTCTACGTTATACATATCCCCGAAACTGCCAAACTGTCCACCCTGGATAGATTGCATCTCTTTCATACGGCGCATAAATTCCGATCGGGTGATTAGCACGGGCTGTTCGTCGGGCGAAAGGGCTTTCGTCTGCACGGAAGCTTCTTTATCCAAGACGACTTTTTTGAAAATCTCTTCTACTTTTTGGACGTCTGATTCGCTCAAAACCGACTCGCGTGGGGTATCTTTTTCAATAAGATGGTCAGGAGTATCTGAATCCACGCGCACGAAGGATACTTTTTCCAGTTTGTATTCCAACTGCTGGATAAAGTGGTTATCAATGACCTGATCCAATTTGAGTACGCTGAAGCCGCGTTCCTTGCAGGCTGCTACCTGAGTGAAATGTTGTTCGGGGAAAGGCGTGTACAGAACCACCACTCTTTCCTGCTTATTCGTCTGCAATGGTTTGATATTCTCGATATATTCCTCAACGGGGGTATATCCGCCATCTACTTCTTCGAAGAGGGCGAATTTAATCCCGCGGTCGTAGAACTTTTCATCGGACAACATCCCATATTTGACGAAAACCCCCAGGTCTTTCCACTTCGTTTCGTAGCCCTCCCGGTCTTTCTTAAAGAGCTCTTCCAGTTTATCTGCGACCTTTTTGGTGATATAGCCCGTAATTTTTTTCACGTTGCTGTCGGCCTGAAGGTAGCTGCGCGATACGTTCAGCGGGATATCGGGCGAATCAATGACCCCTTGTAGCAGCCGTAGAAATTCCGGGACGATATTTTCCACATTATCCGT
>VFQS010001547.1_pt1 | contig 20830 bp, 17 predicted proteins | sample 3512361 | NCBI WGS metagenome assembly VFQS01 (sample SAMN10412375, study PRJNA504923) | tailings metagenome | isolation source: Relicate 1 Philex TSF3 active mining | place: Philippines
CGCTGGGCTATCTGGACTTCCGCTTCCCACAGATCGATTGGCGCACGCCTTATCCCAATCTGCACAAGCTGTACGACAAACTGGCGCAGCGGCCAAGTTTTGTGGACAGTTTGCCGGGTTGAACTCAATTCGTCTGAGTTAGGAAAAGTCCTGAAAACCCAAAGCTCAAGCCTGGATGGCGAGAGCTTTTACCCAAGGTGATAGTGTCCGCGCAGGACACCCAGACTCCTTGAGCAGCCGATCCACGCCAACCTTCACGGCTCTCAGTCAATCCCTGACGGCTGAGGTCACGCAACTTCACTTGCTGCAGCGCTGTGTCCACCGCTTCGATCACCAGATGCTGACGGGAAACCATTTCAAAACGGGCCGGGATGACCCAGTCACAATCTGCCTCGCGTCCAATGGTGAAAGGCAGGGCATGCACGGGCACAATTGCCATGCCCGAAGCCTCCAAGGGCTGTAGCACCAGCTTGGGTGGCATGTTCTCAGACGCTGCCGTGCGCAAAGGCGTTTTGTCCGTTACCCAGGCCACGGCCTGATGACCGACACGCAATTGAACACAAGCGGTGTGACTTCGGGGATCACTTTCAGGCCCACCCAGGAACACCGTCTCCAAATGCTTGACCTCATGCCAGTTGCCGGGATTCAGCCTTTTTCCGTTCACATAGCTGCCGTTGGTAGAGCCAGCGTCCAGGCAATCGACACCGTGTTCATGCAAGCGCAAAACCAGGTGCATGCCTGATACATGCTGCGCAGCAAGGGCCACAAACCAGGCTGTTTCGCCCTGCCATGGCACAGGACTTTGGTCAATCAAACGGATCTTTTGACCATCGGGTGCTTTCAGGGTTTTTTCAGCGCCCAACACCACCAGCGTCTGCATCACATGAATGCGCCGTTCACCCAAAGCATCATGAATCTGCAACTCCAGAGGCGGCAAGGTTTGTGCATTGTCTGCCCCTGCAGGCTTAGGTACCCATCGGGTTTCAGCCACAAACTCGTAACCGCCTGTCTCCGATTTCGATGCCGTAGCCGCAATATCGTAGGGACTGACGGGTTGGCCTTCTGCCTGAGGCAAAGGCAACACGTCCAGACTGCTCAAGGTGTCAAGCACCACCCAGCGCTCAATAGCGGCCGTTTTCAAAGGTCCACGCGCCATCCACTGGATCAAATGAGGCACATCGCTTTCAGCAAACCATTGCTGTAGCTGTGTATCCAGCACATGCGATGTCGCACGGATTTGCAAACGCGTCACGGCCAATCGCTCATCCGAATTGATATCGGCATGGCGCTGACTGCGCACCACCCACTCGCTCTGTGCATGTTCACGCAGGGCTTTGTAAAGATCCGGCCAAGGACTGTGCACAACATCAGCAGCAGACAAACCCATGGGTTCAGCAGGTGTATCAACTACCGACTCGCTGTCGCTGTGTGCTTTTGACATGCCCAACCATTTGGCCAAAGGCGTCCAGTATTGTTTCATCGTCTGCGCTCAGTCATGCCCCTTGCGAAGCGGATAGACCCAGGACCAACCGGTGCCCGGTCGATCCCTCCTGTTTTTTGAATTGCCACTGACAACCATCTGCCAAGCGTTGCTGCAAGGCTTTGTAAAAGGGTGTCGTGGTCGCCTGAAATTCTGCAACATCCACCTCGGCGCTCAGACGCTCCTCATTCCAAACCACCTGAATCCGAGCCCGATCACCGTGCTCTGCGACCCAGAAGGCAATCTCCCACTGCATTTGCACCCAAGCCTGTGCCCAGGGCAATAAAACTTCCATTTGGTGCACGTTGGCAATCATGGTTTCAAAGGCGCTGTCTGAAATTGCCGAATGGCCAGCATGGCCATTTCTGCAGCGGCATTCTGATCGTCCGCATAGCGTCCGTCAGATCGACGCCAATTGCTGTGCACCAGCACCGCAATGGCTTTGTCGTAACGGTCCGAGCCCTGAGACTTGAAAACGGCGGCATACCAACGGTAACGCGGTCTGGGCAAAGGGTACTGTCGGGCACAGTCTGTTGATGAACGCGTTGAGCATTGTGCGCGTGAGCGCATGTCTTGTACCACCTGCGACAGGCTTCGCTCATCGGCATCGCCAGGGGTGCCTGTCTTTCCTGCTACACCCCGAGGGATCAGGCAACCCGCCGCCCCGAAGGCACGAACACAAGCGGCATGGGCTGTTCCGCCGGGCAGAAGGGTTCTTTCCATGGCGCCCAGCACCCGACGTGCCACCACAGAATCGACACCTTCAGGACCTTGTGATGACGCTGCGCGTCTCATGATCTCGATGCTGGAATCACTCTGACCGTCAGAACGCACCCGATCGACCAAAACATGGGGGTAATGCGTCACCTGGCCCTGCGCTGAATTGGCCAATGTGGCCAGCAAACTGGCCACACCTACAGGCGTGGTCAGAGAATTGCCTTGACCGTAGGCCTCACTGATGATCGCCATCTGTGGACCGCCGCAGCGCACATAACCTTTGACGCCCGACTGGGCGCAGGTTTGGCGTTGTTCAACGCCGGGCAGGCTATCAGGCCAGGGCATGTCCTGGTAACCCGATACGCCCGAGCCAGATCGATAAGGCATGACCAAGGTCTGCCCCATCAAAACGGGCAAGGCGGGTGAATGCCACGCCGCAGTGCCTAGGGCGTTTTGATAGGCAGGTTTTTGCACCAATGGTCGACCTTCGATCAAATCAACCATGCCACATTGGGAGCGAGCGAGATCGGACAGGCCATCGCATCCACTGTTCCAGCCCAATTGATGGGCATTTTTTTGTGTGAGCGCGGGCCGATCACAGCGTGCCGCGAACCCACCTTGTCCCAGTTTTTGACGACACAGAAAAGCATCCAGAAATTGCTGGGAATCAGATCTTTGCAAGGCCTGTTCGAGTCCTGCCAGACTGGTCTGGGGGGACACATACGACACGATGCCCGTCATCAACAAAGGTTTGACCAGAGAACCCGGAGGTGCCTGGGTGAAAAGCGCATGGTTGCTCAACATTTGAGGAATACGAGGTCTGTGCACCGTGTCATCCGGCACCGCCGGACAGTCTGAGGGTCGCACGCCTGCCCGGGTTTTGTCATGGGCATAACACGGACTGTTGGCGCTGGCTGCAGCCACCAAGCGACCGGTCGCGACATCGATCACTGCAATCCCAGCCATGCGCACACGGGCATTTTCAAAACGACCTTCTGCCTGTGTGGCATAAGCCGCGCAAACAGGCGACACTTTGCCACTGAAACACTCGGCCAAGGTTTGCAACCCTGCCTGCCAAGACGGGTCTATGCTGAGCTGGACATGCTGCCCCACTGTCTGTTTTCGACCTGCCACGACGACATGGTTGTCGTCGCCCACTCGGTCGCTGTATTGCACATGCTGAGGCAGCCGCCAGGCCGCCAAGGGCTCCAGCAAAGACGGCAAGCCAGGCACTTGGTCCCACAAAGAAACTGGGGAGCGTAAGGCTTGATCCGCTGCAGGTTGTGTCTGGCAAAACTTCGAAACGACAGAATCTCCGTCGGCCACCACGCGCTTTCCTGTGATCGCATCGGTTCCATAAATACAGCCTGGCAAACCCGACCAGGCTGATCGGGATGTGAGCATCTGCTTGGGCAAGGCGACCCAAGTAGTGGTTTCGAATCGTGCCTGTACAGACGTTCCTGACCTTTCTTTCCAAACAAGGGATTGCAGGAATTGCACACCTTGTTGTCGTACCCGGTCATTGAGCCATTGAACTGGGCGGTGTATTTGCGCACAAGTCTGATCCGGTCGACCCGCATCCAACAGCAGCCCGTCTATATTCAACCGGTAGTGTTGTCGGACAAAGCTGGTACGGTTCAAATGTTCCAGATTCTGGTTGAGCGTCTCGACCGCTTTTCGCAAGCGCTCATGGCCGGGCCGACCAGCAGCGCAGCCTGGGCCCGAAAGTTCTGACATGGTCGTCTCAATCGGCGAAGCAAGCGGCGTAACGTAACGCAAGACCCACTGCACATCCTCCCAGGTACGGGCACTGAAATGCACAGACGCCTTGTTTTTAACACCGTCACGGCTGTTCATGACCCAACCGGCGCCCAAGACGACCAAACCACACAAGCCCACCATGACACCCGCCCTGGCCAAGCTGAAACGGGCTTGTTCAAGCATGGAGCCTCCGCATGCCCCAGGCACCTGCAAAAAAGGTACTGACCCACAAACTGCTTTTGCCATAGCTGAGCAAAGGCCATGTCAAACCTGTGAGGGGCAGCCATCCTAAATTACCGGCCGCGGTGATCCATGTTTGCATGAGCATCAGCACCGCAAACAAAAAGAGCAAGTGCATGGCCAAAGCCTCTTTGACAGAACCCGGTTGCAACAGCATCCCTGGTGTCAGAACCGATGGACTGCGCCTGGCACAGTACATCAAGGCGTGGTAGGCATACGCACTGAACAACAAGAGCCAAGACCAGGCGCCCCATGGTCCCCACCAGCCCATGATCGCGGTGAAGGTGTAATCGCTTTGCAACTGCAAGGGCAGGCCATGACACACATCCAGCCGCGAACTGCCACACCAGGGGACCTGCCCCACCCCAAAGCCCCAGGCGAAACGGGCCGCTTCGGACTGGAACCACATCAAACGGGCCATGTCATCGCGGTCTGCCGTGAAAGGGTCCTGCCAAGCCTGCAAGCGCTCACCCACCACGTCGAGATCAACACCAATGAGAAAGATGGTCCCAAAGCCCAAGACGAGTAGCCCCATACCGCCGGTCCAGCCCAACACCGTCGCCAACAAGACCGCCATCAACAAAGCCATGACCAGCAAAGGGCCCTTGTCCGAGGTGGCAAACGCCGCAACGGCCACCAAGACCATCAAGGTCACGGCCCCCATCAGATAACGCACCGAATTACGGGCATGCCCTGCGTGCCACAACTGCGCTGCCAATGGCATTTTCCAGACACACCAACCGCATAAGGCGACCAAAAAAACCGCCTTCAACAACTCACCCGTCACATGCTGGGGAATATTCAGTCGATGGGCCATATGAAAACCAAGTACCAGCAAAGCGCCCACCAGCCAACGCAACGCAATACCTCCATATGACCGATGCCCCCACAAGGCATAACCCAGCCAGCGAACGCCCCCCAGCAACCAGGGTGCAGCCCAGGCCGCCAGCGGCAACAACAGTGCACTGACGAACCAAGCCCACCACTGCTCCAATGCCAAAAACCTCAACCGTTCATGAAAATGCAATGACTGGTCCAGCAAAAGCAGACAACCTGTAGCTGTGAACAGCCACCATCCAGGCAGCCAGCTCGAATTGACCGGTTCAGCCGAAATCGGCGCAGGCAGAGCATGCGCATAAAAATGTGCAGTCACCCATGACAGCACCATCCACAGACCCAAGATGATCATAAGAACGGGATACTTGAATGGCGAGGGTGCAACGCCCAAGGCAGATACGCCTAACCAAGAAATCATCGCTATCAAAATCAAACCATTCAATTGCTGCAAAGGTCTCACGCGCGCACGCAACCAGTACGTGACCATTACGGTCAACAACCAATGCCCCGTCAACAACCAAGGCAAATGCGTCATCAAATTTTGCAAATACCCTGCACGTGTCGCATAGTCATTCGCCTTGATTGCCTGGCGTACCGTACGGGCCACCACATCAGACCCTGAGCCTTCGAGCGATTGAGCCACCGCCCACAAAGCTTCGGCTTGAATTTCAGTAATGGGCGATTGAATCAGAGGCTCAATGCTGTCTTTCACCCACTGATCCCATTGCATCAGTCGCTCGTTGGACAAAGCCTGCAATCGCACCACTTCCACAGGCAACTCCTGCTCCAGCGACACTGTTGCCTGACCGGTCCCCAGAGATGGGGCAGAAGACGTATCGGTCACCGTCTGTGCCTCTGCAACCATGACTGCCTTGATTTGGGCCGCATCCTGAGCAGACCAGCGAAGTCGCCACTGTTGCGTGCGCAGAGCCACCTCTCTTTGCCAAAGTTGCAAAACCCGTCGGGGTTCTGCGACAGCCCCTCCATGAACTTCGGGTGCATTTTTCAACCACGACCAGACAAATTTCCAAACATCTGATCGGCAGCGGGCCTCGCCCACCGAGTTCAAATTTTGGCGGATGAAATCGGTATCACGCTGGCACCACAAAACAGTGAGGGACTCAGGCATTGCCGTGTCCGCCAAGACCATGCCTGCATGGCGATCCCTCTGCCAGCGCAACTCTCCCTGCTGCGCATATTGCTGAACACCTTGCCCCAGCCAAAGCACAAACAGCAGTGCCAGTACAAAAAAAATCCGCTCCCATGTCACAGCGCCAAACGCCCCCGCTCTGCCCATGGCGATTTGCGATGTCATCGTCACCAGTCCCACGATCCGAATGCGAGCGTCATGGCCAAAACGAAGGCCACAGTCCACCACCACATCGATATGACAGCAGGCACGGCGACAGGCTCCACCAGGATCACGGTCACATCATCGAGTGCGCCATTTCTCTGAGCGCATTCACACCACGTTTGTGCGCTGGAAAGGCTCAATGGCTGAGGGGTTTCGTTCAAAATTTTTTGTATATCCTCGACGTTGAACGCGTTGTAGAAACCGTCACTGCACAAGATCAGTCGCTCACCCGCTGCCAATGTAATGTGGCAAAACTGGGCTGGCAAAGGCAAGCCGCAACCAACCATGTTGGCAGGCGCATCAACAGACACGCCAGGAGGTGGCGTGATGCCGCAATGTTCATAACTCTGATTGGTAGATGCCCAGCGAATGCGCCAAGCAGACCCACTCCGATTGGCCACCAAGATCTTGCAATCACCCACTGTCATGGCCAGCCATGTCGAAGATTTGGCATCGGTCAACCAAACCGCGGCACAAACAGCCGCTCCAGGACCTTGACCCTCTTGCGCCAACCGTTGTGCAATCGCCAGATCGGCGTCTCTCAAGGCCTGATTAACCGCTGCAGCTTGTGGCGCTTGCAACTGCCCAAGTTGCCGAACCAGCATGGCGCTGGCCACCTCACCTAAAGCTCCGCCACCGACGCCATCAGCTACTGCGAAAAAATCTGGCGAACGACAAGCGTAACTGTCTTGGTTAGGCAAAATGTGTGGGCCCGGCATTGAGGCTACACTGAAACGCAAACGGTTTTGCAGCAGACCCAGCGACAGGTCCTGCAAGGCATAGATTGACCGGTGAGGTGTTCTCAAGAATGCCCCACAGCTTCAGGCCTTGGTCGCCCAATCGTCGTGCAGCAGCCTGGCCGCACTGGTCAAAATGAGCGGTGCCACTTCCGCAGTGAAATCCCTGTTTTCTGGGTCCCACATGTAGGTCATGTCGTACGTTGCCACATCCACTTTCGCATAGTCTTCATGGGCCAGCAGCGATTGCATGGCTTCAGCCTGATTGTCGGCAACATTGACCAACAAGGCCTTGAAGTGTGCGCATTGTGACTTGATGAAACTTTCTCCCCCAAACAGATCATCTACACGCACCACATTGGGCAAGCCCACAATCCGCTCTGCGGCGTTTTGCAATGTCTTGACTTGGCTGGCATTGACGCGGTGGTCCAGAAAGCCGAGCAACAACAATTGCCCCTTGATCTGACTTGGACGCGCCTTGCGGAAGCCAGGGCGCGCACGTGACCAACGATCGTCCATGCTTTGCACCAATTTGATGGCCGCAAACACGCTCAAGCCAAACGACATGCTGTCAGACAGATCAATCAAGTAATGGGTGTAACTGGCCGACAAGAGCGTGATGCTGCCTAGACCAGATTGACCGATCACAAAAGCCTTGTTCATGAAACCACCGGTTTTTTGTTTCAGGCTCATCCAGACCAAAACCCAGATGGTGAGCAAGTTGATCAGGTACGCCGCCGTATTGGGCAACGTACGAAGATGCGTATCGTTCAAAGCGTCGTCCAGCGCCGTTGCCAGAATTTCACCATCGTCTTCCACCGAAGCCACGGATGTCGGTTTGGTCTGCCCCAAACCGGGCGCCGACAAACTTAAAACCACAAAAGCGTCCTTGAAACCCTGTATTTGATCGGGTTTGATCTGATCCAACAAGACATCACTGAACGATATCCGGTTGTAACGCCCTTGCTTATTGCGCCAGTTCAGGGAAATCAGGTTAGGCACCCGAGCGATATCTGCTGTTCCCAGTTCTGCGGTGCGCTGAACCATCGATGGCAATACAAATGTCGCCTCCTCCCAGCGCAAGGGATATTTGCGCACAATGCCGTCAGCATCAGGTTTTTGATTGGCCACACCGAGACGGTCATGCATGGCGCCAAACATGGGCAAGATGACGGCGATTGTGCTGTCTGCCGAATGCTCTGGCTTGAACTGAACACCGGGAATCTGAGCCACCTTGAGTTGACTCTGTGTGTCATTTTTCGGATTAAGACGAATCAATGGAAAAGCCGTTGCGCGATTCATCTGCGCCGTCACATCCATGGCCGCATCTGCATCCGGGTTGTTTTTGTCCGGATCAGAAAACAGCACATTGAACAACACGGCACGGGCACCAAGGTCATTGAACTTCTGCAAGCCATCAGCCAGCACATCGCGCGACCAAGGCCAACGCCCATGTTTCTCGGACAATGCCGCAAGGGTGCGCTCATCGATGTCAACAATCAGGATCTTGTCCGCAGGCTTAGGGCTTGAAAACCGCGTTTTCAGAATCACATCGTGACTGGCTTTGGGTGCACCCGGTGTCAAGGCGTTGACCATGAACAAATAACTGGCATACGCTGTCGCGAGAACCCCCACCGTCAAAATGGCCTTGGCACCAAATCGGCGCGAATAATGCGCCACCATCGACATGGAAAAGGATTTGAGGTCAAGGCCCCGCTTGATCAGGTTATATAACCCTGGCAGATATATTTTGGCAATGTCACGGACGACATCCATCACCGTTTCGAGCATTTTGGACATGTGAATTTTTATGAATATGTCAAACCAGCAACGCCACCACCAGCAACGTCAACAACACAAGAAAAGCCATCAATTGCGACACGGACACACCGACCGGTACGAGTACCACCAGAAAATACGCCGCAATGCCACACAGCACAAGACCCGGATAGCGCACCCAGGAACATGCGCTGCGCGAATGAAAAACCGCGCGCCACAATGCACCCAACACCACAGGGAACGCCAAGGCCATGGCCAACAGGCCCAGACCAAAGCCCAGATCGGTGAGCTTCAACCCTGTTTCTGCGAAACGGTGGTCAAGCCATCCATAAAGAAATGCCAAAGAGGCCACAATCACCCACCATCTCTGGTACTGCCAAATATTTTGCCTAACCCTGCTTGTTGAAGAAGATGGCTGGTCCTTCAGTTTGACCGAGCTAGCTTGCACAGTCATCTGTTGACTCGACGGCTCGCTTGCTCCGGTGGTCACCGCTGACAATCGAATCTCTATCAAAGGTGTCAGCAACTTCGTCGGGTGTGCATTTGCCAACGGCGTTTCTCCAGACTGTATTTCCCAGCTTGGCAATGTGGTCGCCACTTGTGCCCATCGGCTTTGCGGTTCAGCAAGTTGCCCCAGCATCTTTTCTGTCAGAGCCAACATCTGTTTTGTCGGGGCATCGAAAGCGGTCAAAGTGATTAACGGTTCGCGTGCGGCTTTTCTGCAAGCATGCATCCACTCCTGCCAGACCATCCATCGCCCATCCTGCAAGTTGCTGGGCACAACATTCGACAACATGTACCAAAGGCTGTAGAGGTCTACCTGCGCGCATGCTGCCTGCTGGATATGGGACGGATCGGCTGTGGCCTGGGCCTTTTTGATAGCGGCTCGATAGGTGTCTGGCATGTATGCAAGACGGTCCGGATCTGTTGGCAAAACAAATCTCAAAGGCTGCTCTCTGTAAACAGCGTATGCAAAATCGATCAGTCGAAGACTTTCCAGATCAAGTGAGACACTTGATCTTGGGTTCGTTTTGATGGCTTTGATGCAGAGGTTGTCACTCTTGAAATCACCGTGCATTACCCCCAGTGCATGAATCGCCTCAAGGGCCTTCAAACACGCACGCGCAAATTTGAGCGCATCCTCCGGCTCCAAGAGCAATGGCCCACCTTGTGCAGCAGCACGGTCCAACCAGTCTCTCTGGAAATCCGGTCCCGCATCAAGCGTCACCACCTCGACGCGATCTGAATGAACCTGTAAACCGGCAACCTGAACCACATGCTTCGCATCACGATGGGCCAAAAGTGTGAGCACCAAATGCTCATGGTGCGCCCATGAGAGCCAGGCTTTTGCAGCTGACCCGGTTTGGCATTGCCAAATCTTTCGGTAACAGCTCCCTGCGTCAGAATGGCCGGACTCTTTCCAGACGCTGACAGATTGACCAGGCGCAGGACTTTGGGTCTGAATCAGTTGAGCAGCAGGCATGACCGTGCAGGTGTTTTAAGCAGATCTATACCTCTGCTGCAAACCACCGCTTCAACTGAGAAAGGGAATCCTCAGGAACAAGAAGAACCCGTCCAGGCTCAAAAAAGTTCCCACTCCCGCAGCAAGCATGCCCGATACATACAAGGTGCGACGCTCGGTAATCAACACGACCGAGATCAAAATGATCGACAACTGCAATAACAAGCCTGCGAAATCGAAATAGGGTCCTTTTTCCATGGCCTGATCACGCGCTTTTTCAGCCTCTTTGGCTTTGGCCAGCAGTTCTTTTTTGCCTTCTCCAGAAACAGGTTCCGACTCATAACTCAAAGCCTTGCTTCGCAGCACCTCAGCTTGTTCTCGCAAGGCTTTTTTAGCCGCTTCATTGGCCAGCGGAACCGATGTGTTGGCAATGCCATCTAAGGTTTGGGCCGCCAGGTTCATGTCATTCTGGCGAATATTTTTAGCTTGGTAGAACGCATAGGTGTTGATCGCTGCTGCGTTCAGAAATGAAGCGCTACCTGCTGCATTTTGCGAGCCGAGATTGTTGACCAGCAACATCGAGGCAATCAGCGAAATGATGATGGAACATTTGCGTTGGAACGCTTCTTTTTTGGGGTCTTGAGTCTCTGACATGCTGAATATCCGTCAATAAAATTTCAAATCGCCTGAATGAATTTCTGAAAACGTGCTTGTCGTGCAGCGTTTGGTTTTTCGGTGGGCCGTGGCAACTTGTCGATCCCCGATTGCAACAACATGTCCAAACGCTCGGCAGGCGAAGGGTGTGTCGAAAAAAGGAGTTCGGCGCGTGGGTCATTGCCCTTGAATCGTTGCAGCTTCTCCAGCACATTGATCGCTGCCACTGGGTCATAACCTGCCCGCGTCATGTACTCCACACCTAGACGATCGGACTCAAACTCAGCCCCCTTATCCAGTCCACGAGCGTAAATCTGACCGCTGGCCTGCGCCAATTTTGCTGTGTCTGAATCTTGTGTGACCGCTTGCAGTCCTTTCGCCGCCTGGTCTGCCAAGCGCTGCCTTTGCACCACCTGGTAATGGTGTCTGCGTGAAACATGCGCCACTTCATGGGCCAGGATGAATGCCAGCTCGTCTTCACTCTCAAGCGTCTTGAGCAGGCCCGACGAAAGCAAGATGTACCCTCCGGGCATGGCAAACGCATTGATGGCATCCGATTTGATGACACCGAAATGCCACTTGTAAATCGCCCCCGATTGCGCAGACAGGGCCTGTCCCAGCACATTCACATATTGCTGTGCCGGGTCAGCCACCACCAACGGGGCAGCCCCGAGCACCTGCGCGGCAGCTGCTTTGCCTACTTTTTCTTCATCGGTCTGCGCCCAAGCTGTCAAGCTCATGCATACAGCGACACCGGCCAACCCGTGCTTCATGTACTTACCAATCATCATCACCTTTCTTCTTCGCAGACGAAGAGGGTCCCGACGCCTGTCCTGTGCCGGCTGCTGGCGTTGCCGCAGAAGCTGGGCGAGGTACCGTCAATTGAATTTTCTGATTGATGGCCACAACATTGCCTGCGGTAAGAAACGCCTGGACGGCCGAAGGCTGTGCAGTCAACAATTCCAGCTTGGCTGCTTCATTGAAGTCAGGTTGCCCGCTCACCAGGTCCTTGGCAGACAAGCCGCGAGCAGCTGAAGTGGCCACAATGTTCCCCGTTCCCAGACGGCCTGTATCGATGGCTGTGGCACCACTGGTGGCGCCTGCGAAATTGATCTGCGAAACCTTGAGCCAGCCTGTCTTGCCAGAAGCGTCGACCTCAACCCAGAATCCTTGACGTTTGAGCGTCTTGAGCGAAGTGCCTGCAGCCAGTTTCACATTACCCGGTTTGCCATCGGGCTTGTCCAGGAGGGTGGCTTCTTCACGCACGGTTTGAGCACTCAAAAAACCACACAGCATCAAGCCCGTGACAAAAACCATCTGACGCATTGGAGTCTTGAAATGAATCATGTGAATCAGTGTTCTGTTGAATAAACGCGAACCTTGAAACCTTTATCGGGAGGCTCTGTTGCGGGTATCGTCTGCAATGTCTTTTGCTCTGGTTCCAACCGTGGCATGGCATTCACTGTAGATACGGTGGAAGAAGCTGACGTGGAGGGCATAGGCTCAGGACGCGCCTGAACTGTTTGAACAACGCAATCGGGCTTTTGCTTTTTCAGCTTGATCACAACATCCATGACCCCATCCACTTCACGGGAGTAGATCAAGCTGACTCCTTGCAAATTGACATCCAACCGTTGGTTCGGACTGGGCGTGAAGTGACACAACCAGTGACCAGCGAGCACCGTCGCCCGTCCAATCAACAGTCGCTCCAAAGCCTGTGTACCCCCCCGGCGTTGATCCTGAACGCGTGCGTAAACATGTCCGTCCAACTCCGCAACCTGATTGATGGGTAAACGGGTCAAAACAGCACGTGCATCATCAGTCTGAGCCCAGGCCATATTGACCAGGGTCCATCCTGCCAAAATCAATACGGCATTACGCCAAGAGACATTCACAAATGATCTCTCGTCAGAAATCCCGAGACTTCACACCTTGTCCTGAATTGGCATTGCTGGTGCGTGGCGCAGACTGGGCAGCACCAGAACCACCTCCTACAGGAGTTGCACCACCAACACTGCCGCCACCAGCATTCATCCTGTTGACGGCTTCAGCTGTTTTGGCACCACTGGCCTGGTTAAGGCCTCGCAGCATCCCTGCAAGTTGTGCAGAGGCTGCCTTCCACTCCATGACCACACCGACCACGGGACCGTTGTTGGCAGGATGCAAGGTCTCCCATTGATGTGCTTCCTGCATCCCTTTGATCGGTAGTTTTTCAGCAATGGCTTGCACCTTGTTGCTGTTGGCGCTGTCAATTTTGACTTCATTTGACTCGTCTTCAAATTCCGTCGATTCCTCACGCTGCAACATGTCGTTGGTTGAAGAAATGGCCTCGCCGAGGAATGACCTGATCATTCCCTGAGCCTGCAATCGTGCCATCTTGTATGCAAGGTCTTTGCTTTGCTGGGACTTCGATTGAGGCTGTGCCTGGGCAAATGCCAAGAGCACATATTCCCCTTTTTCGTTGCGGACCATTTGGGTTCCGTATGTTGATACCAACGTACGTTCATCCTGTGGGATATGTTGGGTGATCGCGATCCCGGGTTCACCTCGTGGAATCAGCGTGTAATTGCCGGTGATGACAGCATCTGCAATTTCATGCAGCTTGCGTGTCCAGACAGTCACCACCCCGATTTGCCCTTGGCCACTGGCAGGGTTCTGCTCAAAAGAGGCCATCACCTTGATGCCTGTGCAGCGCGCACGCGCCGTCGCCCGGGTTTTGTTCTTGAAACTAGATGTATTCAAAATAGCCTTGACTTGCTGCTGGTCCACAGGCTTGTTGGGATCAATGCCTTTTTTGACCAATTCTTCCTTCATCTTGTTTTCAAGAATTTTTTCACCGTACAGCCCAGCCGTCTGAAGCGTTGCAGGTGCATTGCGTGCCTTCACGTCTGAATTGAGCGCCTTCGCGACTTGAACAGCACCCTCTTGTGCCAGCCCCTCTCGTTGCAAGCGCATGGCATCGGCTGCTGCACGCTCTGCTCCTGGTGACGACATGTCCTGCATCATTTCACTCGAAACCCTGGTTTCCATGAATTCAGCGCATTTTTGTTTCACATCAAGCATGGCTTTCTGAAAAGCAATGTTGCGAGCCAAAACAAAGTTTTTATCCGATGGTGGAACCGAGATGGTGCCTTTACCCAGCCATACCAGAATGCTTCGACCACCCTCTTCATTTTCGCCTTGCCGCAGTTGTTGCGTTTTCAGGAAGGCTTGCATCCGCTGGTCAACGGTCTCGGTGCCTGAAATGCTTTTGGGCAATTCAGGCAATGGCCTTTGTTCCATCTCGACCTTGGCTTCCTGCGCCAAACCCGAGGTCATCACGGCTGCCGCCAGGGTGCTACCCATTAACCAACGTACGGTGCAAGGGGAGATTTGTGTTTTCATATCGATTCCTTTATCAAGCTCTTACCAATCTTCATCGTCTTTGGATTTGGATTTACCCGCACCGACTGAATTTCCTGTTCCTGGCAATGTGGGCAAGCTCACTTGCACATTGAGAGCCATATTGGGGTCATCGGGTAAAACCCTCGCCAAGACCGATCCGGGCTTGACCGTCGCTGGCAAACTGCCTGTGACGACCTTGGCCGTGGCGGTGCGGTCGGTCACACTGGTCACCTCCACGCGCGCCACTTCTTTTTCTTCCTGACCCAAAGATTCTTTGGTGTACGGATCGATCAGGTTTTGGCCCAGACTGACCAAGCGGTAGACACGGCCTACCTGCACCGTGTCGCCACCTTGGTTCAATGTCACTTGACCCGCGTTGGCACTGACTACCGCAATCGGATAAATCGCCATGTTGATGACTTGTCCGATGTCGCTGCCAATATCTGCCGCGTATTGACTCAATGACATGTTGTTGTGCAGTCGTCCAGGATTCACATAGGTCTGAGCAAACTTGATCTGCCCTGTCGCAATGTCAAGCACGCGCACATCAATAGAGACGGGTGCGCTCATGCGCGATACGACTCGTCCAGTGACCCGTTGCTGTTGCACCTGTTGCGCCGCAAACTCCTTGAGTGCGGCCAACACAATGTAATCAGCGCCGACACGCATGCCCACCTTCACCGTCTCTTCGATGGGCGCATTGCGTGAGTTGACCCTGGCCAATTCACGGTTGCTCGAATCCGAATAACGCCGATCAATCATCGCAAACTTACGCGTTTGCGTCAGGTAGGCCTCCAGAGCCGCGGAGACACTCTCGGCAAAGTTCGCTGCATCAGGCTTGCTGCTTGCGGATCCAACGACGGTCAGCGGCATAACCGCCAATTTCAGACGCTTGAGTTGTTCGGATGCCTTGTAGGTAGGAATCACCGCCTTGATCTTCACAAACGAACGACCCGAACCGGGGCTGGTGCCAGACTCCAGAACACTGTAAGACTTGACCACGCCTCGGGTAAGGCGCTCAATGTTCTGCTTGAAATCCTGCTCCAGCGTGGTGCTGTTGCCCCGGGTAACCTCACTCATCGACATCGATGTGGCACTTGACATTTTCATGCCGCCCACTTGACCAATGGCGTTTTCAATGGCGTCGATCATTGCGGCAGATGGGTCTCCGCCATTGCCTGTAGCCACCACTTCTCGGTAAACGATCTGAGCGTGCGCTGCAGGCAGGCACAAAATCAGGATGCACAATGCCGCGGAAAAACCGCGCATGTGTTTAAGGATTTGGTGCATCACTTGAGATTCAGCTGATTGACCACGACATCAGCAGCCACCTTGGCTGCATTGGCCAGTGCAGCACGACCTGCGTCATTGAGCTTTTCAGCACGACCGCTGAATGTGCGGTTGGCCGAACCAATGCTGCGCGCGAAACGACCTGTCAAATCATAGGCTGTGATGTTCATATTGCCACTGGCGAGCCACAAACCGGTATTGGGATCGTTGCGATAACCATCCACTTCAATGGACGCCAGGATGAATTTGGTCAGCTGACATTCCTTGATCTTCTTGAAGGTGTCATTGCGAACGTTGGCAGGAAGTTGACCCGTTTCGGACTCCGCATACATTTTGGAGAAAGGATCGTTGTCCGTCACGCCACAGTTGCTCACCAACTCTTCCCAGGGCACAGTGCTGATCCGGTTGTTTGTCAAGGTTTCGCCCACGCGGTTTTGCAAGTCATCGATATTGGTCCAGGCCACATACTTGATTCGATCACGCTTGGTTTCCTGAGAGCCACCGGTCACTGTTTTGGCGGTTTGCGTCACCGACACAGCGTCTGCAGAAGCCTCTGCGCTGCCTGTTTTGTTGCTGGCCGAAGCATCTGCGCTGGCCGATGAGCCACTTGTACCTACGGTTGATTCAGCGCGTTTGGTGACCTTGGTATCAAAAGAGGTCTGTGAATCTGCCACCCGTGCCATCACCAGAAACGCAATGTCATCCTGCGCGGACGCCTTGCCGCCACCGGAGGCTTGTGATGTCTGGCGCAATCGGCTGTCAATCATGCTTTCGTTGATGGCCGCCTTGATGCTGACAGTACAGGTACCCGAAAAACCGGATGTGCATTTTTCATCGACCACGTTGACATCGACCACGATGCTGCCGAGGTCGTCCAGAAATACTTTTTCATTGGCCAGGATGTTGTCCAGTTTGGCACCTTGGAGTGAGCCTAAATAGTTTTTCCATGCAGCCACTTTGGCTTTGTTTGTTGCTGTCTCTTTGTTGGAATCTGTGGCTTGGGCACGCACAAATTTTTGCTGTGCCATACCCATGGTTGCCACGCTGGACAGGGCCAGCGCCAACAGAACGGACTTGAATCGGGAAAAGCGATGGAGTTTTTTCATGTTCATTCTTTCAACGTGTTTTGGCACAAAGTTCAAGGAGTCTTGGAATGGCGGGTGCAACTGCATCAAGTCGAACTTCAGCCTGAGCCAATGTCTGTGCATCACGCTTGGCCATGCCACTGAGAAGGTTGGTCAGGGTGCGCGACAGCAGTCGGTCAAAGAAAACCAGATCACGCTCTGGCGTATCGTCTTCAGTTGAGTTGAGCGGTGTGCGATCTTCGTGCGTGCTGGCCGCCAAGACATTCAGAAAGCGTTTGTCTTTCTCGTTGGCATACTCATCAATCGCAAACAAACGAATCACCAGAGTGCGACGAATGATGGTGACGCCGCGTTGGGTGCTGTGGATTATTTTTTTGTCCAGATCACGCAATACCACCTCGAATTTCAGATCAGCGTCTGGAATGGCGATTTCGTTTTGAGCTGCCAGATCGTCATTGAATTTGACGGCATAGCGCTTGGCCAGCGCATCGTTTTCCTGAAACGGCAGCAATGGGATGTTCAGGTTGTCGCAAATCGCTGAGCTGGATGAAAAGCCCAGTAACTCTGGATTCAAAATCTGATCGATCTTGTAAGACGCAAGTTTGGCCTGTGCATCGGGATGTATAGAAGCCTTGGTCAAGCGAGCAAAATAATTGCTGCTGAAGCCTTGATCCCACTTATTAAAACGGCCCAGGAAATGTACGAATGCGTTGGCGTAGCCTTTGTAGGCTTCACCCATGAAGCCCACCGCCTTGGCGCGCACATTTTTGAGATCACCACCCGGGCGTTCAAAGCGCAACATGAACGGAAATGAAGACACAATTCGCCAACCGGTACTCTGGCTGAATGACATCACAAGGCCTACGCCTGACATGAAGATGAACAGGGTATTCGCATTTTCCCCGTCTTTTTCCACGCGCGCGCCTACGGTCGTCTCATAGTCGTGGGCAAAACCCACAAGCATGTCTTCGCCGAACTCAATCCCGTTCTTGAATTGGACAAGGGGTGGTTTGAGTTGTGCGAGCAAACTTGCCGTGTGCTTGCTTTCTTCTGTAAAGGCCTTGCTGTCTGAAAGACTCAATTTGCGGGTTTGTCGAACAAACTCGCGTGTCAAGTCGTACCGCGCTTGTGCAGCCCCACCATTGAGGCCGAAGCCCGTCCACACCGGAGGTGTTTTAGGCCGACTTCTGGACGCTGCAGGCTGTGCCTGCGAAAACAAGGGCCAGCTCCATGCAGGCACACTTGCGCATGCCACCATCCAATCACGCCGCGATGGCCCTTGGGTTTTGACGTTGGCCATTTCAGTCTTTGTATTTGCTGCTGAGATCGCTGACCGATGCCTCGGCCTTTTTGATATCGGCCTTGGGCACATCCTTGGCACGCATGGCTTGATCCCACTTGGAGGAAATGATGCAACTCTGGATCAGCGCATTGTTGGCGTGAGTCAAGGCGGGCAAAGGGGCCGCCATCTTCACCATGTCGCCAAAACCGGACATCAGTGTTTGCAGCAACTCGCCATATGACTGCGAAATGATGCCTTGGGCCGCCAATCTTTTCTCTTGCGCCTGGACCAGCATTTGTTTTTGACGCTCATCGAGCGTCGTGGTTTTGGAAATCATCTTGATTTGAGCGGCCTGAATTTCAGGGCTCACATCCTCAAAAACCGGCTTCTCGCCTTTGGTGTTTGATTTCAGGGACTCCAGACTTTCCAGTTGACCCATCAATTGGTTACCGCCTTGCGTGGATTTGATGATGTCGTTACCGATCTTGATGGACTCGGCATTGATTTGACTGGCCTGTGCATACATCTTGCCAATGCGGGTGTTGGGCAATTGCCGCGCATAGGCCTGCTGGGCCTGCTCAATTTGCATGCCGGTTTTGGCAGGGCCTTCCCATTGCTGCCGATAAGGCATGTTGGGCTCATTGAAAAAGATATCTTTGGCAGTGGCCGTGTGGATCAACTGGTAGTTTTGCGAATCGAATTCTTTACGGACGCCATCACCTTGACTGTATTTGCTGCGCAAGTTGCCGGCGCTGACCAGATCACCCAAGGCTTGGCCCAGGTTCTTGGGGCCGTACTCACCGTAAGCGGCCATGCGTGCTCTGAAAACCAGGGCTGTGAAATGTTCTGTGCCGAGTGCCGCTTGGAAGTTGGCCCACCACCGATCTTTGTTGACAGACAACTCGGGGGCCTGCAAATGCAAAAAGGTCAAAGCCATCAACGCATCGGCACGCTCTTGCTGGTCTGATCCTCGCGAAATCTGTATCAGTGCCGCCAATGTTTCTGGCTCTGGGAAAGCCAGGAATGTGTCATAAATGGCTCGGACTTTTTTGGTTTCAAAAGAGGCCTGGAAAAATCTCGCGTTTGGAAAGGTCTTGTTGATCCTGTCATTGCGAAACGCCTTCATGAACTCATCTTGCAGTGCTTCGAGCTCCTGTATCTTGAATTCGCTGGCGATCAAACCTGTATCGATTTTTAAATTGCCCAAAGCGCCGACCTGCTGTCGGCACCATTGGTCACTGGGCATCAAACCGCCACCTTTGGCTGTATTTTTTCCACCACCCATGGTTGGGGCAGCGCCTGTTTGCTGACTGGGCGGCTGCAGCTTTTGAAGCTGTTGCATCAAGTTCCCGAATTGGGCTTGTGCGGCCACCGGCACCAGCGCCAGGGCACAAAGAATGAATCCGAGACGTTGATGTTGACGGGGTTTGTTTTGCATTGTCGTTTTTGATGGTTAATACTATTCATAACAATAATAACCCCAAAAACATTCGGTTTCAAACCGGCCAATACCCGAGTAAATTTTTCGACTATTCAACTGCTCTTAGCTTGGCGTTTTCCAGGTTCAGGGCAACTCCCTGACGAGTCGAATACCCGTGCCGGTGCCGCGGTTGAGCGGAGGTGCCTTTCCTCTATAGGCGCTGCGCAGGTACACCAGCGGCAAATCCCAGCCGCCACCCCGAGTCACCCGTTTAGCGCAATTCAACGGTGCTGAGTCACCTGGACGAGATAACTGCAAGCTCCAGCAAGTTTGCGTCCACTCCATGACATTGCCATGCATGTCGTACAGGCCCCATGGGTTTGGCAAATAACTGCCCACGGGTGAGGTGTAAGCAAACCCGTCATGACAAGTCTGACCTGGCCATTGAGGATGCTTCCGAGTCAAAGCAGCATCCGCAGCATTGGTATGGCGACACTGATCAGATGCCCCTCTTACCCAAGGATACGGTCCCTGTGTCCCGGCTCTGGCGGCATACTCCCACTCAAACTCGTGTGGCAGCCGGTACAGGTGTCCTGTTTGGCGACTGAGCCATTGCGCATAGGCCTGAGCATCATCCCAGCTGACACACACCACAGGGTGCTCATCTGACTGTGAGAAACCAGGGTATCGCCAACCCAAATGTTGGGCTTGAACATAACCGTCTCCATCCCACGTCAAACAACCAGATGCCGCACGATGCCCAGAGTCAAGTTCAAAAGCAGCCCAATGGTGACGGGTCACTTCGGTCTGACTGATCGCAAAAGCGGAAACCACCACGTCTATGCGTGGCGCTTCATCCGCATCCCTGCCTTCTTCACTTGCAGGCGAGCCCATTTGAAACGTTCCAGCAGGCACTTTGACCATGATTGGACAACTGGCGCAATCCTGAAATGTCTGCAATATCTTCGATTCAGCAACGGGAACCGAGACAGTGACCGTCTCCATCGATGGCTTGTCCGCTTTGTCTTCTTGATCCTGACTCACCACAGAAAGCACTGTCCCTGACAACCTGTCCATAATTTGCTGGCACCCAGCAAGTCCGCAACAAATCAGCAAAAAAGCCATACACAAAGCAACTCGCCCACTGCTGCAGCGGTTTCGTTGGTGACTTTTAAACATCCTCATCCTCAATCACAAGAATCAGGCATATTACCCAAGCACCTTTGCTCCCATCAAGTTTGGTTTGCACGGGCCTTGAGCCAACGCATCACCCCCCCCACCACCGGCAGTTTTTCGTACAGCTCCTCGGCCGCGTCCCAATAATCGCGGTGCATGGTCACCAACCCCT
>VFQS010001549.1_pt1 | contig 20826 bp, 21 predicted proteins | sample 3512361 | NCBI WGS metagenome assembly VFQS01 (sample SAMN10412375, study PRJNA504923) | tailings metagenome | isolation source: Relicate 1 Philex TSF3 active mining | place: Philippines
GACATTTCCCATTATTACATTTCCCGAATTTATTTTTATAATTTTTATTTTGCTGGTAAAAGGGACAGTCTTCATCTTTTGAGCATGGTTCATCCCAAACTCCACTCGGTTTTTTATATCCAATCATAGAATATTTACTTTCGCAGTCGTTCCTATTAACTGCGTAAATGGGGATACTTTTAGGGGACGTTGAACTTTCATCGTAAGTAAAACAGACTTTTGTATTATCTAACATATTCTTTGTTTTGGTTGATTTCTCTTTCTCCTCTTTTAATATTTCATTGACAGCCGAAGAAGGGAGCGTCGTATCATTCGCCCATATTGGATTTAAATTATAATATGTATCATTATCTTTATTTGGACTACCTCTTAGTAATAATTGGTCAAGCGAATAGCTCGCAATATATTCTATATGAAGGTTATTCTTATATCCTTGGAGGAAAAACTCAAATGCGAGATATCCATTATCGCGAGTTATAACTATAACAATCTCAAATATTTTGGAACCCTGATATTCATATACATTTACCAACCTATATTTTAATATAAAATATGGTTTTTCAATCATTATTTTCCTTTTGATATAACTATCTATAAATTTGGACCAATATATATTAAATAAACTGAGGAACTTCATGTTTATTTGATTGACTTCTTTATATGACGACTCTGGATATTTTTCGTAAAGGACATAATCGGGGTCCCAATTATAATTATCAACCCAAGTTGTCCGATTTATATTCTGGATATCAAACGGTGTATATATCTTTAAGGGACCATTCGTGGTATCTATTTTAGAACCGCTGTTCTCTTTAACAAATTTATCAATTTCTTTTTTATCAAAATCGTTGAAAATATATTGGTTCATTTTATACATATCGTTGAAGCTGGACCCGTATGTCTGGACAATTGGCGCATTCGAAGCATTTGGAAGCTCCTTCCACGTCTTATCTGAATTCTGGTTATATTTTTGGAAACGATAATCTTGGAACAAATTTCCGACGACATTGTGATACTGTATATCAAATTTCTCGACAGTATTATAACGTAATAAATATATTATTATTAATAAAATAATGAGCCCAATAAAATAATAAAAATTCATTATTTTATATGTAGAAATTAAAAATCGTCGTATTCTCCTCCTTCACCCCCCTGTGGTTTTTCTCCGTAATCTCCCCCGACATCAATCGTATCATCAGTTATAGGAGTTTCCTCATATCCCTCTTCATCTTCCTTATTATCTTCTTCCTCCTTTTCGTAATTATCTAAATAATCCATAATCTCATTCTCAGTTGGATCCTTTTCATTATCCCTCTTATATTCAGATATAAACTTATCGCGAAGGGCCACCAAATCCTTTTCTTTATCCTTCTCATCATCTTCCTCGCGACTAACCATAATTAAATCACCCTTCTTGTCATCTTCATCTAATTCAAGAGCCTCCTTCGTTCGATAGTCGCCCTCTATTAGAACCCCATCGACAACATCCATTTTCTCGTAATCGGCCTTTATCAAATCGAATATGTCCATAATGAACTGTGATATGACCTTATTCTTTTCGATGTCGCCACTGTCATAGTTCGACGAAATAAACCGCTCCAAATTCCGCATTAGAACATACATCAGCGAATTCTCCAAATTTTTGAGATTGAACTCCACAATTTTATCGATTTTACTGTATGTTTTGTCCCACTCATCCGGATTCGCTGTAATATTGGATATGACTTTCGATGAAATATCGAATTCCAATTGTTGGAATAGGTCGCGGTCCCTTTTAATGAGGTATTTTTTGAGGAAATACTCGCGGTCATATATATATTTCTGGATTTCAATAGAGAACTCACTGTCAATATCTGGGATTTCCTTAATATTCTCTACGACATCATACTCATTCGCAACGATTGACATATACCGCCGGAAATACTGATTAATAATTATTTTGAGATGATGGATTCTCTCGCGATGGGCATTATTCTCGAACTCTATAATATTGCGTGGTAGAGTGTTCGGATTATCATCCATACGAATACGCAAGTCTTCGCTCCTCTTCTTATATATCCCCAATCCCTCGATTCTCTGGCGCAACTCTCCAACAAACGACTTGTTCCCGCTCTTATTTAAGAACCGGACGAACTTCTCCACGAAGAGGTTTATAGTCCTCTGTAAGTTTTTGTCGGACTCCTTTTTCAATTGTGCGAGGTCGATTGCGTCGATGAGGTCAGTCTCCGCGTTGGCCATTTTGTCGAGGTCTTCTTTGGACCCCCCCACATAGAGTTTTGTCATTTTCTTCTTGATAATGAATTGAAGCAACTCATTTACGTCGGCGTCGGTGTATTCTTTTTTAAGAATGGCGTCCTTCGTTTCTCCGGTTAGAACGCAAACGTCTTTTTCGTATTGGTGGAGTTCTCCCTTGAAGACGCCAGTCTGGATATAGGCGAGGAATATTTTTTTACGAAATTCTTGGCTATCTACTCCGAGGTTGCGCGTTTTGACTTCGAACTTTCTATTTTTTTGGGGGAAATGCTTCATGAGACATCCAGTGTTTAGGAAGAGGCTGGTGTAATACATATTGTCGCGGGATTCTTCCAAAAGTTTTTCGACATTCTTCTTTGTTTTCTCGGAAATATATGAATAATATGTGCGGTCTGGTGAGACCTCCTCTTGTAGGCCACTGTATTCCATCGTTTTGGGGTTCTCAATTTCTTTGTTGGGAGTCATACTGACAGCTTCATTGATGGAGTTGATAATTTCCTGTGCTATATAGGCCTGTCGCTCTTTGAGGTCCATCTGGAACTTATGGAAATCACTGTATTTTTTGGCTTTCTCAACCTCTTTTGCGTATTTATCTGGTAGTGCTGGGGCTTCTGCGACCTTGACCTTTGTCCTGCGAATATCATCTTTTTCCTCAGTGGAAATGACTTTCTTTCGGTCATAGTCCTTCTTCTCTTTCCGGAGTTTTTTAATGCTCGGTAGATATTCCATATCTTTCATTGCTTTTACTATTTCATCTTTTATTTTACCGAGGGGGAGATAAATTGTTATGGGCTTTCCATTCTTTCCTGTTTTGACTATGGGCATGATGCGGGACTCTTCTATAAGGAGAGCGAGATATTCGGGACTGAATCCCTCGAAGATAACGCCAGTTCTTTTCCCGATGGGTGATTGAAATGGGATAAGGGTTTCGTAGGTTATCAAGAGACGCGCCCCAATATAACTACATTTCTTGATTATCATGAGATTGCTGTATCTCTCCGCAATGAGCTTAGTATCGACCGATTTCATATCAATACCCATCTCTTTCATTTTAATGAGCTCCATCTGCTTGAATTTAGTCTGGTCCGGTATTTTCTGCAAGAACTGTAATATATCCGCAATCATAGACACGAAAACACTCTTTCGAAGAACAATTCCAGTCTTCGCATTAATGGTGTTCAGCTTCAAACAGATGTCTTTTGCTTTCGCGATGTCCTCAATTTTAAATCCCATAGTAGTCAGCTCTTTGCGAAGGTCCGTCCCCGAGCAATCGAAAGTATCGTGCTCGACATCAGTCTGAATAATAGATTCCATAATCTCCTCTTTCAGTTTATCCTCATCGGACATAACTGCCTCACGCTGTTTATCTACCTCTCCTGTGGATTTACTGAGGCCCTCCGCGGTGTCGTAATCAACTATTGTTAGTGGGCGCCCATCGTGGCTACAATATATCATCCCATTCTCCTCGTTCGTTCCATAAATCGCAATCATATCATTCATCATCTTATTGTAATTTGATGCGGACCCCTCATTCATTTTCAAGAAATAGTAGTAGTGCCCACAACAGATTTTCTTCTTGGTCCGAATGCTGTAAATGTCCTTCCCTATTAATATTCCGTCCTTCTTTATTAAAAGGTTGCGGTAATAGTCGCGAGTGTCCATATCATCCACTTTGAGAATGTCCAAATATAATTCATCGATGTCCTCCACGAATACTTCAATCGTCCCCTTTTGCTTTGTATCGACAATTTTGCGCATATAGATTTGGAGCCTCAACTTCGCGCTCTGGATTTCATCCTTGATTTTCTTCTCAATATTGGGCTTCGTAATCATATCGATATAATCGATTTCTTCTTTTATAAGGCCGGCCTTTCGCTCTAATCGGATTTTATTTTTGCTCTTACACGCCGTTTTAAAAAGACATTTCAGTTTCTCAATGTCGAAGTTGCCTATTTTTTGGACATCGAACAAGCATAGGTCATCCACTGATTCAATGAACGCATTTTGCGTCCAGTTCATTCCATTCCACTCGTATATCATTCCATTCTCGTGGGACTTCCGACTTTCAATGAGCGCATAATCTCCCTTTTTGAACTGGGTAATTTTTCCATTGTCTTGGAATAATTTATCGAATGACGGATATACTATAACTGGTGTTATCTTCCTTTTTTCACATGATTTATCATCTATCTTTTTCAACTGCTTCTCAATATCCTCTATTTGTGCTTTCAGGTCCTTTTTCCTTTTTTCAATATCGCCAGTAGTGGTCTCTTTATACTCAGATATTTTTTCATTCTCAACAATTAGGAAATAGAGCTTACCATAATCGGGTGATTTCAGTAGCCAATTGTAGCGCGATGCTACACTGTCCATATCAGTCTGAGGGTATGAACCATAATAAGAGAGGACCTCTTTGTGATACATGTATTTGTCCCCGAATAGAATATCCTCTTTTACGCTCATCTGGACGAGCTTGTTGCGGTTCTCGCTTATTTTTTTGAGGAATAAATCGTCGCGCTTCTTCTCCTCACGCGCAATGAGATATTGTTCATCGAATATTTCGGTTATCTTAAAATAGTTATCGTAATTTAAATTATTGAATTGGATATTAAACTTTTTAAGAATGGAATTGAACTCTTCAATTGTTTTAGCGGTTTTTAGGGATTCCTCGGAATCAATAATTGTCGCCAAACTGGGGATGACCTTCTTACACATCTTCTTCCAATCTTCTTCCTCAATATTCTTCTCCGGAAAAATATAGAGAGTAGCCCTCTTATTAAGTTTTCCGGAATAGTCATCATCGACTTTGAGGTCAATGCGGTCCATATTTAAGTGGGTCATCGCGTATATATTCGCGGTAGTCCCCTCTTTTCCATCGGACAGATTGACCGGAACCATGAACTCGTTATCATTTATAATCTTGACCACATATTCCCCATTAATTGAAGGTTCGCTGTCGCTATTATCAATCATAATTTTGTCCCCGTTTTTCAGGCCGTGCGCTTTCATTTCTACAATGGCGGAGCTATTCTTTTTAATTTTAGTAGCGGCCCCAATCATGCGGATGCGGTCAATAAATGGGCTTCCGTTTAATGCGTCCAAAATGGTATCTTGGTTATTCGCAAGAATGAGGAACCCTACTATATTAACATACGCGCCATTATTGAGCTGGGCCGTTTTGGTCCCGATGAATTTTCCATCTTCATCGTATTGCTCATATGAGAACTTGTCAGGACCCTCTACATTGTATGTTTGCCAGAATTTATTGTCGATATTGAAATAGCGGAGGAGTTTAGCGTATTGGTTCATATAGACGTGGAAAGGGACCTCTTTTTTCTTGATATCTGTTTTAATAATATATGGCTCTTGAAGGTCGTATGTTAGCTTGCGATAGGTTTTGAATGAGAGCTTGTCCCGCTTGAACTCATCGTTGTATTGAATGCTCTTATTTAGTTCTTCAATGAAGTCCTCATACTGAATTCCTTTATCACTGGTGGATTGGACATATTCATCCATTAGAGTTTCATCTTGTAATTCATCGTCGATATCTACTTTTTTATATATCTTCTTCTTGTCTAATACGACCGGAAAAATCCAATCAACTTGGAAATCTTTTTCATATATCTTACTGAGGTCGGCGTAGTCATCTAAGTCATCAATGTCCGTTTTTTTAGCCTCGTTTTTTAGATGGATTAAGTGTCGCGACAGTTTTAGATATTTATCTTGTATTCTTTTATTATTTTGCTCATATATGGGAAGACTCGCCATAAAATTATTATACACGTCGATTTCATATACAATATCGTCGTCAATTTGAATATCGTCGAGCTGTTCCTGCGTTTCAATTACAATATTTGTATTTGGTTCTTCGAAAAATTTACTAAATTCGTTTGATGTCATAATAATTATTATATATATTATTTTTATATTACAATGGATAATTTAGATTTACTAAATTTTCGCCGGTTGGAAAAAGCAGATTACGACAAGAACTATTTAGAATTATTAAAGCAACTTACAACTGTCGGAGATATTTCCAAAGAAAAATATGAGAAGGCTTTTGATAAAATGGGGGCCGAAGTATGGGTGGTTGAATTTGAGGGAAAAATAATTGCGTCCGTTTCTTTATTATTAGAACAGAAGATTATTCATGAATGTGGGATAGTTGGACATTTAGAGGATGTTGTGGTTGATAGGGATTACCGGAAATATGGGTTGGGGAAGTTTATTATTGAGAGAATAATAAAGATTGCGAAGGAGCGGGGATGCTATAAATTGATTGGCGACTGTAAGTCGGAGCTTCTGGGATTTTATGAGAAGAACGGGTTCGAATCAAAATGCGTTCAAATATCAATCTATTTTTAAAATGGGCGATGATTACTAAATAATATATTTAATATTTTTTTCTTTTAGATATTTATAATGACGACTTGTGGTTTAAATGTCTATCAATTTCTCCAACAAAGCCCAGACCTTTCTTTATTTAAAGGTCTCGTTGATAAGGCTGGTCTCCAAGCGGAATTTGCTGCGTATGACTGTAAGACTATTTTCGCCCCAACTAATAAGGGATTGGCTCTTACGTCGCCTTATGTCCTCTACTATTTGAACGACCCCGCAAATGTAAATGTTCTCCGATTCTTTCTTAGATACCACGTCTATGGTAAAGAGCTAACAACTTCGCAACTTATTTCTGGAAGCGGACTTACTATGGCGAATGGTGTAAATTTAGGACTCTTGAATGCGCTCTATTACAGCTATTTGCCAGTTCTTCTGGATACTATTCAGGGACGCGCGAATGTAGTCGAAGGAAATCTCCCTGCGAGTAATAATTACATCCATAAGATTGACGCCCTTCTTCAACCTGAGTATGTTGCGGGATAATTAGAGCGAACTCGCTGGTCCTCCGATGGCTACGCTTTTCATGGTTTTCTTCAATGTTTTACCATATTCATTTAAACGGTTTTTATATATTTTATCAACTTCATTATTAGATGGAGTTCTTTTTTGCGTATCCTCAATTTCTTCTTTAATACGCGCTTTTGCGATTTTGACTAATTTCTCGATTCGCTGGGCGTATAAATCGCGGGAATATGTTGCTTCTCGGACAAGCGTGTCTTGGCCTTTTGATTTTATTCCGGTTGATTCCTTTTGTTTTTTGGATTTTGGTTCCTTTTTGGATTCTTCTTTTGATTGTTTTTTGGGTTTAGAAACTTTTTTGATAATGATTTTTGATTCCATAATATATAAAACATTTTTATTTGATAAAATATGAAAATTGAATATATTATTCCAAAAAAGAAAATGAATATTCATGATTTTATAAAAAAATACAAAAATAAAACTTTTATAATAAAAAATGATAAAATGAAAATGGAAATTGAAGTAAAATTAAAAAAAATAAAATCAATTATAAATTCAAAATCAGATTTTTATTCTATAACAACTACTGAAAAATCTACTGCTGGTGCTTTTGATGGAATTGAGTATGTTTTTTCAATTAGTTTTTTCTATAAAACACCATCATATGAAAATGTTTATATAGAGAATATTTCTAAAAGTGAAAAATATTCTGGGTCAAATATTGTAAAATTTGTAATTGATTTTCTAAGTTCATTCAAACAAGTTAAGAAAGCTTATGTAAAAGATGGGTCGCAAGTAAGTTGTAAAAATAGTGATGATAGAATTGATTTATCAATGTATAAATTACTTACATCTTATAATGGATTTTACCATAAATTAGGTTTTCGATTAGTTATAGTAGATAGTGAAGAAGATATTACGAAAAAAATGGTTAGTTTAGCTAAAAAAGTTTCAAATTATAAAGTGAAAGATATTTTAAAAAATTTTAGGAAAATTATTCGTTTTGTTGAAAAATATAAGAAAAAAATTACTGTAAAATATATTGGTAAATATGAGAAAATATTATATGAAAAACCATTAGATAACTTGAAAGATTTTATGTATGATTTTGGGTTTTTATGTTTTAGTATGTTACCATACAAAAATTATACATTTGGAAAATATATCGAAAAAATGAATAGTAAAAAATGCTTTATTTTATCAAAATTATTTGAGATATTGAGTAATAATGATTATTTTAATTTTTCATATAATAAAGAAAAAATAATATCACATTTTTTATTAGATTATATAAAATTGAGTATTTATAGAAATAATTATCAATGGCAAGGAATCTTTATGAAAAAAATTGAATGATTTTTATAAAATATATAATATTATTATATATAAATAAATGGATAAATTTAATGAAATAATAAATTTTATTTCTAAATCTGATAAAAATACAATAAAAAATAAATTACACAATATACTTGAATATCATAAATTTTGTCCAACTGTATTAGGTCAAGGAGCTTTTGGAAAAGCATATATACCTGAGTCTAAAAATATAGAGGTTCATATTGATAATAAAAAAGTAAATTTACCAATTATTGTAAAAGAAGCAAATAATTCAGAAGATAAACCAGATATAAATTTTGATATAATAGGTAATAAATTGTATATTGTTGGAAATTTTAATGGTATTACAGCTGAAGCAATTATTTTAATGTTTATACACCTTTGCACATTTAAAACGCCGATTTTTATAAAAAATTACTTAAAGACATTTTATTATTATAAATTAAGAAACAGGGTTTAGTAATGTTGCCTTTACAAAGAATGTTAATCGATAAGCATCCCAAGTTTCTCCGAGGTATAATAGCCTCGAATAAAAACACTACTACGTCATTATTTATTAACTTAGAAAGTAAAAATTATAAATAATGATACGTTATATTTTTGTTCTTAACCTTATTCGAGAGGAAAAATAAGAACGATCAATTGTTTTTACATGAGTTAAATCTCAAGCCTTTCATAAATAAAACGTTGAAACATAATAAGATATACTTCAATATCGGCGTTTTAAATGTGCAAAGGTGTAAAAAGATTATATAAAAAAACAGTTCATTTACCGTTGATTTTAGGTTATGGAACTTGTTTAGAAAAAAATAAAATAAATAAGATTATAACATCAAGACACGGATTAGATAAAGAAATTGAAGTTGATTTAACAAGAAAAGTTTATGGAAAAAATAAAAAACATAAGAGTTATATTACTACCTTAGCCGATTTATTTAATTATATATATTTTTCAAAAAATAAAGATGGTTCAGTTATTTTACCGAATGGAATCAAATGTGATAATATATCGGAATTGTATGACTATATATGTATTAGTTATTTAGCAACATATCATTTACTAACAACAAATAAAATTTATCCACAAGATATACATGAAGGAAATATTTTTATTCACTGGTTAAATGATAAATCGTATTATAATAATGAAAATATTAAAGATTGTAAAAATATCATTTATAAAATAAAAAATAAATATTATAAAATAAAAACATTTGGATTTGTAATTATTTTAGGTGATTGTGGAATGTTTCTTGTTGAAGCAAAAAAAGATGTAATTATTATTGGTTCTGGATATGTTAATAAAAAAATGAAAAATCCTCTTAAAATGGCATTGTTAGATGCTGAAAGAATCAATATGGATATTATTATTAGATGTTATGATATGCTAACGATGAATGAATTCAAAAACTCAATCGCATATAATATATTAAATTCGCATCCAAATAATTTATATCCATTATCTCCTTTATGGAAAATGTGGAGTGCTCCTATTACAAAAAATTTATCAACTCCGGAACTATTGAATTTTTATTACAAAAAATATGGAGTTGATAAATATACTAAAAATAAAAATACGATATTGATAAAAGTATAATACATTTCAATTTTCAACTTTAAAGATTCCTAATTAATATAATTATGAGTCATCTTAAAAAATTGAACTATATCGGTTCGAAGCATACGCTCCTCCCTTTTATTGAATCCACTATACGTAATGAAATGGATACCAGCGATTTTTCAAAAATGAAATTCGCCGATGTATTCTCTGGAACGTCGAGTGTCGGTTTCCTCTTTAGAAACCTCAATTGTTCAACTGTATTCTCAAATGACATTGAGTATTTTTCACATGTCATCGCACGAGCGTCTCTTTGCTCAAACTACACAGAGAAAGTTAAAAAACTTATGGGTGTCCTATCAGCTTCGGAGCCGTTCGTCGGATGTCTATCTAAAAACTATTCTGAAAGTGGAGAACAACAACGGATGTTCTTCTCAATCGAGAACGCCAACCGCATTGATGGAATGCGTCGCAAACTGGAAGAAATTAAGCCGACAATTACTGAGAGCGAATACTACTTTTTACTCGCATCGATTATTGTATCTGCGGACACATGCGCCAACGTCCCCGCAATATATGGCTCATTCTTGAAGGAATACAAGAAAAGCGCAATTAATCCAATTAAGCTCGAACCGATTCATACGAAGACCGGAATAATCAAGAATAATCAGGCGTTTCAGTTGGACTGTATAGAATTCGCGGATAAAATGGGCGCCGTAGATTTCGTCTATTTGGACCCCCCATACAATGAACGTCAATATTCGAAGAATTATCACGTTCTCAATTATATCGCGCGATATGATGAAGAGCTCGAAATCTATGGAAAGACGGGCCTAATAAAGGATGTTGCGCTGAGTGATTGGTGTTCTAAGAAAACGGCCCCCATAGTTTTAGATAAATTACTGGAAAAACTCCACACGAAAACGAAATATGTTTTTATGTCATACAACAACGAGGGGATAATCGGGCATGATGCGATTAAGGAAATATTCGATAAATATTTCGATACGAAGATTGTTTCGCATGAAACGAAGCGTTTCAAGAATTTTAAATACAATGACACAGGAACAACAATTGAATATTTGTGGGTTGGAAAGGCTAAAAATTGATGGTAGAAATCGATATTATATTTGTTCTAATTAGCAGATACAATGGAAAAACTCATTGAAAATCTTAAACAAATACTTGCTGGATGCACTGAATGGCGACAAGTCTCAGATTTGTTTGAAAGTGGAATCTCGCCAGAAAATATTCCACACATTCTTAAAATGCTGAAAGAGTTCTCTATCAATGACCCAGAAATCAATGTTGTGATTGAAACAAATCTCGACGAATTTCTTAAACAAATGAAGAACGTTTGCTATCACATTATTAGCACCTTCTACAATTTCAGGATTATAGACACCGAAACAACTCAGTATTTCACAATCCATGTCAAATGGTTTTATGTCATTTTTGTGTATTTTTCGCTCAAAATAATGGTGTGTCAAAAAACAATTGATTGGCCAAATTTTAGAGCGAATCACGACATCCAAAAAATGTTCATCGATAGCTTGATGAATTATGAAAGCGATTTGCCTTACGATTATTATGATAGAGGATTGAAGCCGGATTTTCATATTATGATAACATACATTACGAGCAGTCCATCATGTATGCTTGAAGGAATTGGTGGTGTTCCTGACTGTGTATTTGATTATTGAAATTGTTTTTAATTTCAATCATAATCTTAATTATAATTTTAGATAAACACGAATATTATATTCAGTAAAATATAATGGAGTATTATCGGTCTATAATTGAGAAATATACTTCTAATAATGAACATGATAGTTCTAAGTCTTCATCAAAGACTTCAACTCGCGCAATTCCTAAACTTGAAAATACTTATTTTTCATCAAAAGCGCAGATTGATTCACTTTTAAGTGATTTAGGATTTCTTGAAATTGCGATTGGGTTAGTAATTATTAATTCAAGCGACCCTGATTATGAAATTATTTATAATATAATGAATGATTTTCTTTCAGAAGAAGAAGAAGTTGACCCAAAGATGACAGTTGATATTATCAGTTCAACAGGCGTTTTCTTATATTCAAATAAATTGACATTAGAAGAAGTATTGGAACAACCTAATCAGAATACATGCCCAGAAGTCATGGCTTCTGTCAATTTTGTATGGGGAAATCCAATGATAAATAAGACGACTTTCCCAATAAGACCAGTCTATCCTGATTCAGTTGCGCCAATGGTTTCTGCAGGTTATGGTCTTGCTGATAGACTTGATTCTTTGGCATCTAAAAATCAACAATACGTCGCAAAAACATGGGACGGTCTTAATGTAGGTAATAATCAATTGAATGACCAAGGTCCTCTTTGGGCAGCTATTTTTACATTAAGAGTATCACAAAATAATATTATAATTTAGATTTCCTGATTCGCAAATTCTAATAATTAGCTCGACACATTGGACATCGCAATTTGTCGATACACAAATCAAAATATTCTTTTGAAAAAATATGACCGCACGATGTCATAACAACTTCTGTGCTATCTTCAAAATCGTCGTGCGATATTGGACACGATGTAAAATTACGCGCGTTGTATTTTTTCAATGATTCAAATTTTCCATAATAATTTTGAATTTTTTCAAAATAATTCTTTGGGTTCTCAATATTTTCGCCCATATTTACAAATTTAACACATGGTTCAAATAGTTTATCCCCTAATATTTTAACGCGATTTTCAATAGTTAAGTATTGAAGTTCTCTACAGAAAATAAATATATAATCACCACGAAGCTGTGATTCTTCTCTAATAAACACAGATTTTAATGTAATACAAGAAGAAAAACAATAGTCGCTCAAAAAAGTTTTTGGCGGGATTGTTAATGTTCTCATATTACATTTGTAAAATGCGGAATTTCCGATGAATCGAACTGAATCTGGTATAATCATATCATCTCCATCATTCAATTGTAGATTTCTCAACTTACAATTGTAAAAGGCCCGATAATTAATTTCGGTAATCTTTTGACCCATTTGGACCGATTCTAAGTTGAAACAACCGCAAAATAATCCTTTATTAATGGACCATAAATTTTCAGAGAGACTCGCTGTTTTTAGCTTTTTACAACCAGAAAACGCATGATTTTTAATGAGTAAAACACTATCTGGTATTGATAACATTTCTAATGATGAGCAACCAGAAAAAGCATTCATAGATATTTCAGTAACTCTATCTGGAATATAAATCCCATTTAGTTTTGAACATCCAGAAAAGCAACATATGCCGATTTTTCTCAAATCAGACGGAAGCCTAACAAATTTGAGTAATGAACAACCTGAAAAACAATGAAAACCAATCGTCTCAACTGAGTCTGGTATTATCATTGATAACAACGATGTACATCTCGCAAAAGCGAAATTCCCAATTGCTTCAAGATTTCCAAATAGTAAAACAAATATTATCTTGAAGCAACGATTAAATGCAAAATTTCCAATTCGTCGGATATTGTTTCCCATATTGATCGTTTGTAATTCATAGCATTTTTCAAAAGCAAAATCTCCAATTTCTTCAACTGAATTTGGTATTTGTATTGATTGTAATGAACTACAACCTCGAAAACAACTGACTCTTTTTATTCCATTTGGAATTGTAATTGATTTCAATTTTCTACAATTGCGAAATGCGTCGGTTCCAATGAAAACAATATTTTTTCCTAAAATAATGTTTTCAAGGTTAATACACCCGTCAAATGCGTTATTACCAATGGTTTTCACTGAATCTGGAAGAATAATTTTTCGTAATTTCTTACAATTACGAAACGCGTTTTTCCCAATATGTTCCAAGTTGGAATTTGATAAAAATGTTATTTCTTCCAGATTCTCGCATCCATCAAATGAGGAAACGTCAATTATTGAAATTGGCGATGGAATCATTATTTCAATAAGCTGTTTATCTCGATAATTTTCTTCTCTTTTGAGCTTCATTTTATGATATATTATAAAATAAATTGAAATCTTTCAATTTTTTCAATTTTACGCATTTCTTCGATAAGAATCATCGGTGTAAGAAATATTCTTTCCATGCGTGCTCGTGGAAATATTTCTACAACCAGCAACATTGTCTTTTCCTGTCATTGTAAAATCATCTCCAACTCGAAGTGTTTCAAGACGCTCGCAATTTGCGAATGTCTCATTTCCAAGAATCTTGACACGATGTCCTATGCGAACAATTGACATTCTATGACAATTTTTAAATGTCTTATTTCCGCGAATGACTACACCATGTCCAATTTCGATCAAATCTGGTTTCTGAGATGGTATAGTCAAATAGTATTCTCCACATTGAGCGAATGTTCTATTTCCCTGAATCTGGACATCATTTCCAATGTGAATAATTATCAGTCATGGACAATTTAAGAATGAATCATGTCCGGATATCACAACCACATTTCCAATTACAACTGAAATCAGACCAAGACAATCCTTAAATGTTTCATCTCCGGATATCACAACGCCATCTTCAATTATGACTGAAACCAGACCAGGACATTCTCCAAACGAATATTTTCCATCAATGATGGTTCCTTTTGAAATAATTAACTCTTTAAATCCACATCCAGCAAATGTTGCGTTTCCAACAAATCGAAGTCCATCTGAAGCATTGAGTGTTTTTAATGAAGAACATCCAGCAAAAATGTTATCTCCTCGAAACGAACAATTTTCACCCAAATGAACCTCTCGAAGAATCTGACATTCTTCAAATAAATATGGAGCAGTAGCAGTAATTGTGGTATTTGGAGCAACAACAACGGTATTACAAACACCGCGGGAGCAACCACCAAATCCGCTAACATTTCCGGCAATCTCAACAACTGTTTCGTTTGATAATTCACGATATTCAATATTTTTATTTTGTGCCATTTTATAACCACTATAATCAGTAAAATGCATTAATTTTTACTATTTTATAATATATTGACATATTGACATATTTCTTCTTCAAATCATTCGTGTTTCAGCTTTTTCCTACACATTGGACAGGTTCCTTTGTTTGAAAACCACTCGCGCAAACATCTTTCATCAAATAAATGGCCACAAACTGTTTGAACGACATCTGAACTTTCATTAAATGATTCAATACAAATAGAACATTCGGCCCCTTCTTTTATGTTTTCAAATCGGACGCGCTTGTATGGAGATTCGAGAACGGTCAATGTTTCGTCATTATTGATAAAATTCTGACCGTGCTCAATTGTTTGTATATTTGGACAATTGACGAAATTATCTGAACCATATATACGCACATTGTCTCCAAAATAGAGCGCTTCAAGACTCTCACAATTTAAAAATATGCTATGTCCATAAACGGAGATATTATTTCCAAATCGAACAGTTTTCAAGTTTTTACATCTGGCGAATATACTTATTCCATTGATGATTGCGCCATCCGGTATAACGAGATGTTCAATTCTTTCACATTCATTGAATATTCCGGTTCCAATTAAGTTGATTCCATTTCCAAGAATAAGCTCTGTCATTGAACAACATGAGAACACGTGATTTCCGCGAATAATGACATTTTTATGAATTTCAATGCGATTAAGATAGGAACAATATTGAAAAGAATATGCTCCATATATTACGGTATCTTTATGTATTTCGAGTTCTCGACAATATCCTCTTGAAAAAACACCATAACCAAAAATGGAACATCCTTCATTGATGACTATTTTTTCAGCTTGAATACCGCCAAATGTATAACTTCCAGTCAGTTTAGATTCAGCACCGACTATTATGCTATCATATACATCTTTTCTATCATAAAAATAACCATATGATTGCTCAACAATCGATTTAGGCTGTATAGTTATTGAATTATTATCAATTCTAACAAGTTCTGTCATTTTATATACAGTAAATTATAATCAGTAAAAATTATCAATTTTTACAAAAGTAATGCTCGACATATTGGACATGTTTTTTTTTGGACTAACCAAGCACATAAGCATTTTTCATTGAAGTAATGTCCGCAAATTGTTTGAACAACTACTGAATTTATATCGAATGATTGAAGACAAATTGGACATTCGACTACTCCTTCTGGAATTTCATCAGGTCGAACATGATTGTATGATTTTTGAAATATTCTTAGTGTTCTATCCTGATTCAGAAAATTGTTGCCATGCTCAATTGTTGTAATATTTAGACAACCATTAAAATTTTCTTCTCCATATATACTTACATTATCGCCAAAATAGACCACTTCAAGACTCTCACACAATGAAAATATGTAATTGCCACGAATAGTAATATTGTTTCTAAAACGAATTGTTTTTAAATTTACACATTGTGCGAATATTATACTTCCTTCAATATACGCATCGTCTGGTATTTCAAGATATTTAATATTTTTACATGAAAAGAATATTCCTGTTCCAACTAAACGGATTCCTGTTCCAAGAATAAGCTCTGCCATTGAACAACAGAAAAACGAATGGAGTCCTGCAATTTCTACATTTTTATCAATTTGAACACGATTAAGATATGAACAATATTGAAAAGAATAAGGACCATCAATATTTGTTCTCGGTCGTATTTCAATTTCTTCATAAAGACCTTTTGAAAAAACTCCGAAACCATCAATACAACAGCCATCATTTATGATTATTTTTCTTACGGAAATACTCGAAAAAGTAAAAGAACCAGTAAAAATACAACCGGAACCGACATTCATACAATCATACGAATTACTTTTATCAGAAAAAACATCTAATTCATGAAAAATCGAATTCGGTTCTATATCTATTGAATTATTCGCAACTCGAACGGATTCCATTTTATTACAATTTAATTATAATCAGTAAAAATTATCAATTTTTACAAAAATGATGCTCGACAGGAAGGACAAAAATTGCGCAATTTTTCCCATTGAGAAAAAGCACTTTCCAAAAAAATATGCCCACACTTTAATAAAACCGCAACTGATTCATCACTCAGTTTTTCTCGCGTTATCGGACATATATCCACATCAAAATTAGTATGCTTCTTCAATTCATTGAACTTTCCGACGCGGTATGATTTCTTAAAGAATAAACTCGCACAATCAGAAAAAGCGCTCATATCACACAATGTGCTCCTATTTTTGAATACGACATCCCGCAATTTCAAGCAATTACTGAATGCTTTTTCTTCAATTCCAAGGACGGATTCTGGGATTATTATTGATTCGAGCGATTCACAATAAGCAAAAGCGCTTTTCTCGATTAGAGTTAGATTATTCGATAAATGAACCTCTCGCAATTTATCACAACTGAAAAATGCCATTCGCTCGATGATTTGAATGTTATCTGGTATTGTTATTTCCTCTATACTTATACATCCTCTAAAAAAAGAACCTTTAATACTTGTCATTTTTTTGGGAATTACAATTGATGTCAAGTTCTTACAATCGACAAAAATCCCGCCACCAATATGTCTAATTTTTTCAGGAAGCTTGACATTATTCAATGAATAACAACCTGCGAAAATATTATGCTCCATAATATAGACTGAATTTGGTATCTTTACGTGTTTGAGAGATACGCATCCGTAAAAACACTGGAAACGCATCCTCAGTAATTTTGGAGGAAGTTTCACTTTTTTTAGAGATGTGCAATTCGTAAATGTTTGTTCCTCAATTATGGATACACCTAATGGTATATCAATATCTTCAAGAGCATAACACGAATCAAAAGCGCATTTTCCAATGCGGACGACAGTTCTTGGAACGTCAAAACTCGCCATTTTTAAGCAAAAACCGAACGCTTTGTCTCCAATATACCGAAGTCCGTGTGTAGGAATCACGATTTGTTCAATATTGCTACACAAATAAAACGCTTTTTTTCCTATTTCATAAACAGTCTTTGGAATTATCACAATTTTTATTCTCGAATTATTGTAAAATGCGAGTCTTGGAATCTTTTTCGTTCCGTTCTCTATTATGAGAACACCTTCATCAAATAATGTATATTTCATTGTTTTATTTTATATGATTATCTAATATAAAATACTTCAATTTTTATGGACTTCCAAACTTCTCTAAATATTCGACCACTTCATCGACCGTGCTAAGAACAACTATATTATACGCATCGAGCGTATTTTTAATGAATCCTTCCTTTTGTAATACGGCGATTTGCGCGAGTAAATGGTCATATATGTGGTTGAAATTGAAAATGATGACTTTTTTGGATATTTCTCGGATTTGATTTTTAGTAATCGCCTCTAAGCATTCATACATCGTTCCAAATCCTCCGGTTAAAACGAGCATGATGTCCGCCAACTCAATCAACTTGGACTGCCTATCCGAAATATTGTCGAAAACATAATCGTCGCCACCGCCTTCAACAAACTGGTTCAAGTTGCTTGTTATAATGGTCCCGCCCCTATTTTTGAATGTGTTGCGAACAGTTCCCATAAGCCCAATGGACCCACCTCCATAAGTAATTCGATATTTTTCAATATCTATGCGCGAAATCAAGTTTTGGGTGGCTTCTGTGTATTCAGGTTTAAGGTCGTGTTTTCCGGAACAAAAAATCGTCAGATTAAGCATATTAGTATGTTTTATTTTATATTTCGATTTCGGATTTTCTAAAATATAATTTTCTTCAATAAAGTAATGTCCTTTGAAGCGATGTCTGTCTCTCCGTCTTCAAAACGCGCTCAGATTAGAATTCCTAATCCAAATCCAAGAACCTCTCCTGCTGGATTCTCCGGTTCCTTCAACGCCAGTAATGGTGGATGGAGCGGTTCCGGTCGTATAACTGTTGGAAATGAAAATCGAAATGTTTTCGTCCAAGGCCAAGCTTCTGGTGGTTGGTCCGGCCGTCCGAGCTTAGGTGGAATGGTCGGTGGTCAAATCCGGTTTTAAGGCTATAACACATATTTTTTAGAATTTATCTTATTTTTTGTTGAAATTTAGAACAATATAAAAATAAAAATACGGATTCTAAATAAAAATAAAATACGTTTTATTTTTATGGATGAAAAGTTGAAAATCAAATGCGAAAAATGTAATTATAAAGCAATTACTAACTGGAATGTAAAATTACACTATTTGACGAACCATTCTACTATTGAAGAGCGTAAAACATACAAATACTATTGCGAAATTTGCGATATTGTTTTATTGTGCGAGAAATATTATGTAGCCCACTGCGAAAGTAAGAAGCATAAACAGCTCCTCGAAGAGTCAATCGCGCTTACAGAAGCTACAACAGACTGATGACATAAATCCGCGATTACAATTTGCTAAATTGACTTTCTTATCCTCTTTTTTTTCTAAATTTATTTGTATCCGGTAATCTTCAAATGAACTAAGTGAATCATTTGATGAAAATATTGGAGCACTACTTTTATCAGTTAGTGTTATTGAATCGTCGGAGGAATCCGACATATACGCGCTAACTACAAGTGGTTTTAATCGTGGGCTCACATAAGCTGTCTGACGAGCCATTGGATTAAGAGTCGGGCTTTTATTTGTTGAATACATAATATTGCGGATATTTTATTATTCCATTATTTCCAAAATATTATTCTTCGTAATATTATTAAAATGCCACAGACCGGAGGTAAAAGCGCAAAGAAGACATCTTCTTCTACCACGAAACGCCATTTCACTGTGGTTATTGGAAACAAGGAGCACGGTCTCTATGTTTCTTCGAGCCCATCTTCGGCTGCCAGAAAGGCCGTGAGCAAACTCTGCGCCACGGATAAAAAGAAGAAAGTCGAATTTAGCATGCGTGAGATTACTCAGGGGTCCAAAAAGAAGACTTACGGGCCCTATTTAGGAGAGATTGAAAAATTGGCGAAACCGATCGAACTTAAAGGTCGCGTAATCAAATACAAGCCAGTCGCGAAATTATTGAAGAAAAAGACGAAGACCGGAGGAGCCAAGAAAAGAGGTTCTATTTTAGTTGTTGAAGCAAAGGACGGTAAAATTATTAAGAAATATATCACTAAAAAAGAGGCTGATAAACATATGAAGCAACGACACAAGAGACTTGATAAAGGTATGAAACCATTACATAAATCAATGGATAAATCAATGAAAAAATTACATAAATCTATGCGGGGAGGTAAAGATTATAGTTGTTTTACATTTATACCATATACAAACCACAATTTTACTATAACAAAATCAGAAGATGGAAATAAATATACTTTAAAATTTTCATATTATAATATTGATAATCAAAATTCAAATGTAAAAGTATCAAAAGAATTTACCAATCAGGATAATACTAATTTTTATATTAGTTTAATTCAGAATAACCTTGTAAAATTTTTAAATGAAAACATGTATAACTTCTCTTATGAACTTTCTTCAGATATTAAAGCACATAATTATTATAAAAGAATTATTGACTTATTATTAAATTATTTTGTTCATGGTCCTCATTCTCCTATAAGAATTAAAGATAGTGTAGTAAAAAATAATGAACAACCGATTTCAAAAGAACAATTATATGAACGTATAATGGGAACCTTAAACCAGTAATTACACATATAAATCTATAATTTTCTTTAAGAACTTCGCTCTTAAAGAAATCTTTAATTCAGCACCGGAAGATTCAATCGCATCTCGGGAATTCCCGCGACAACCGCTGCCGCTACTTAAAACCGTATAAAACCGTATAATCAGATTAAAAAATTGGATGTAGTAGATGGGTCATGGAATCATCCTCATTCTCTCTGGATATTACGATTTTGTTTTTTTTTGGTCTTTAATGACGTAAGCGGATACGCCATGCCTTAATAGATTTCTCT
>VFQS010001550.1_pt1 | contig 20819 bp, 15 predicted proteins | sample 3512361 | NCBI WGS metagenome assembly VFQS01 (sample SAMN10412375, study PRJNA504923) | tailings metagenome | isolation source: Relicate 1 Philex TSF3 active mining | place: Philippines
ATCGTCACGCAAATCCAGCATGTACATCAGTTGATTGTAGTTGTAACGTGGCGTGGCCACAGACTTTGTGAATGTGTTCGTGTAGGTGCCCTCAAAAAAAATTCGCTGCCCGCCTGCTTCGTCAAACTCCGGATGCTGACACGGATTGTAAAAGCTCTGCCCCGGATGAGTCGCCACTTTCAAGGCACGCCGAAATGGCCCCTGAGCCGACTCAGATTCCGAATAGTACACCTCCCCCAAAAATGATGGACTCCCCGCTTCCCACGCCTGCTCATTTCCAATCATCACCCAGCGCTGACGATATTTGTTGAAGTAAACACTCCCCGCATGCAGCAGTACCCGCCGATCCGGTCGCTCCGCATCCACCGGCAAAAAACAGAGTTCCTCCGGCTGCACCAGCCCCGCTCGCAGCCACCGCTGCTCGTCCTGCTGCGTCGTCGGGCCCGCACGCCGCCAGCCCCAGCTGAGCTGCCCGGCAGCATTCCTCTGCGGCAGCGGCTGACCTTCGCCACTCAGCTGGTCCGCTGCACAGGTCCACGATTCCCACGCCTGCGGATCAGACAAAGATTCCAGACGCGCAGGGACCCGCGTGACCGGAAATGGTGCCCCAAAACACAGATACTCAACACCGCTGATGGTCTGCTTCACCGGATGTTCTCGCAGCAGGCGCCAGCGTTCCTGCAGCGGAATCTCATGCAGCACTTCAAAGATCTCACGCTGATCATTCCACAGCAGATGACCCTGCTGCAGCGGCTCCTCCAGCCCCCGCCGCCTTGAAAAACTGCACACCATCCGCTCCTGACCCGCTGCATCCCGCACCACACTCACACCCTGAATCCACACCACTCCCGTCGGATCAGGAACTTCCGCCATCGCGCGGGCAAACCCGTCAGCACCGACAAAGTACGCCAGGTTCACTCCCGCTGACGGCTGCAGACCGGCCGGCCCCGGCAGCTCACTGACAGCCCCCGCCGTTCGAAACAGCCCCAGAGGATATGACAAGCGGCTGGTATCGCCCCAGAACCAGTACATCCGGCCCCCGTACACTGCGGTCTGTACCGAATCCTGCCCAACCACTGAGGCAGTTCCGAGCGGAGCCGTAATCCCCGGCATTTCTCCCAGCCTGACAGTGTCCAGCCAGATGTCTCGTCCAGTCACGCGATACAGTCGCTGTGCCGGCTGGCTGCGCTGCATTTCAACCCTGTGCCGACTGCCGGACTGCAGTTGCAGTCGCACACCATCCATGCCAAAACCATCACGGTCCACGGCATAGCCCGGAGAACGCACCGTGAAGAACACCGTCTGTCCCTGCAGTTCAGGCTCGTTCAGGGCCACTCGTCCGCCACTGTCAGTCAGATACACGACTCCGTCCACCGTAGTCAGTTCCGCCAGCGGAATTCCACGACCTGTCGCCCGATCGACAATCTGTATGCCGGCAGGCTGCTGGCCCCGAGCATGACAGAGGTGCGTGAGCAGGGTCAGCAGGGTCAGACTGCGAACAGCGCAGCGCCAGAATTCGGGACACCGGCCCATTGCCGATCTTTCTTTTCGCAGGCTCTCGATTTTGCAGGACAACTCTGTCAGGTACAGACAGCAGTCGTTAGTATAACAGGCAAGGGTGTGGTGGATGACTGTCGCACCAGCTTCCAACGGAGAGTTCTCATGGCCACATTTCACCCTGCTGCTGATCCTGTCTCCCGGCGCGGCTGTCTGCAGTCAGCGCAGGGATTCGGCGCACTGGCCGCCGCTGTGCTGCTGGCCGAAGAACAGGCCACCGCAGACACACAGCCGGGCAGCGGAGCCACACTGACGCAACTGCATCATCCCGCCCGCGCAAAACGCGTCATTCAACTGTTCATGGGCGGAGCAGCCAGCCATCTGGACCTTTGGGACCACAAACCACAACTGGAAAAACATCACGGACAGCCATCACAGTTTGGCGAACACGTGGAAGCATTTCAGAACGGACTTGGCCCATGGATGAAATCGCCGTTTCAGTTTCGGCCGCACGGCCGCTGCGGAAAACTGCTCAGTGAAGTCGTCGCACCGCTGGGCCAGTGTGTGGATGACATGGCATTCATTCACAATATGGTGGGACGCACCGGTGTCCACAGTCAGGCCACCTATCTGCAGGCCACGGGCTTTGACCGCCCGGGCTTTCCGGGAATGGGAGCCTGGGTCACCTATGCCCTGGGCAGCCTCAACGAAAATCTGCCGGCCTTTGTGGTCCTGCCGGACCATCGCGGATACGCCAGCAACGGTCCGCGTAACTGGAGTTCTGCATTTCTGCCGGCCAGCAATCAGGGTACCACCATTTTCCCGCAGCGGGAATCCCCTGTTGAGGACCTGCAGGCCAGTGCGGACTTCATCACTGCAGCCGGTGAAACGGACGGACGTCGACTGCTGCAGTCGCTGAATCAGCGGTACAACAAACGGCACCCGGGCGATTCGCGACTGGAATCGCGGCTGCGTTCCTACGAACTGGCAGCCCGCATGCAGCTCAGTGCTCCGGAAGCCTTCGACCTGTCGCAGGAAACCGCAGCCACCCTGAAAATGTACGGACTGTCGGAAACAGGTACCACATGGCCGGCGGAGATCAACGTTCCCGAAGAAGCCGATTGCTTTGGTCGCAAATGCCTGATTGCCCGCAGGCTGGTTGAACGCGGCGTTCGCTTCATCCAGATCTGGAGCGGCAATGACAACAGCTTTCCACGACGGAACTGGGACAGCCACGAAGACATTCAGCGAGATCACGGACCACTGGCCATGGGCATGGCGATCGGTACAGCCGCACTCATTCAGGACCTCAGGCAGCGCGGCCTGCTGGAAGACACCATCATTCTGTGGACCACGGAATTCGGCCGGATGCCCTCCACACAGGGCAGCCGGGGTCGCGATCACAATCCCTACGTGTTCACAAACTGGCTGTGCGGCGGAGGCATTCGTGGCGGAGTGACGTACGGACCGTCTGACGAATGGGGCTACAAGCCTCTCGATCGCAGCCACCCGACTCAGGTTTACGACGTGCACGCCACTGTTCTGCATCTGCTGGGCATTGATCATACGCGACTGACTGTCCGGCAGGACGGAATTGATCGCCGACTGACAGATGTTCACGGACATGTGCTGCAGGACCTGCTGGCCTGATCAACGCCGGTGGCCGCGGGCTTTACCCTGCCCCTGTCGGGCTCTACCATCCGGGCAGTGTCCTGTATCCCACAGACTGTTTTCCGCGAAAGGTCCCGCCATGTCTGTTTCTCGTGTACTGCTCCGTCTTGCCCTTTGCGCTGCGGCCCTGCTGCCGGTCACAGCCAGTGCCGCTGAAGAGTACGTCTATGATGCGGTTCATTCTTCCGTCAGTTTCAAAGCCCGCCATCTCGACATCAGCTGGATTCATGGCCGTTTCAATGAGGTGGACGGCAAATTCTCAATCGATCGACAGGATCCCGCAAAGTCCAGCTTTCAGCTGACCATCAAGGCCGACAGTGTGGACACAGCAAATGCGGCTCGCGACGAGCATCTGCGGCAGCCGGATTATTTCGACACGAAGCAGTTCCCGACGATCGAATTTCGCAGCACGAAGGTGAAGGCCATTGAAGGCGGCTATGAGGTGACCGGCGACTTCACCATGCACGGGACGACACGACCAATCACCATTCAGTTGATGGGTGGGCGGCAGATCGAGTCGCGTGGCGTGCGCCGTGTGGGCTTTTCAACCGAACTGCGACTGAAGCGCAGCGATTACAACTTTGACAAAAATGCCATCGGACCGATTGGTGATGAGGCGGTTGTGATCATTGACTGCGAAGGCATGAGCAAGTAGTTCGATGCCGGACGCCCTGCTCTGTCTGCTGGCGTTTCTGACTGCGGCCGTGGTTGCTGCCCCGGGGGCAGCGCCACGGCTTTATCCGCTGCTGATGCTGGCCGGCTGTGTCAGCGGACTGCTCGTCCTGCAGATCCTGCCCGGCCTGCCACCCGTTTCCGCTGCCGACCGATTTCTGTATCTGCTGCCCGTGCTGCTGCTGGTCGACTTTGCCGAAACAATGCTCCCGCCGCGAATTCATCGGTTGCTGCAGTACACCCTGCTGCTGACTCCTGTCCCCGTCATCCTGTACCGATCCGTCTGGCTGACTCAGCCCGCCGAGGCAACCATTCGGGGATTGACGCCGACCGGCTGGCTGCTGCTGGCCTGCCTGACACCACTGCCGCTCACAGTCGCGGTGCTCCTGCGACGGCTGATAACAATCTCCAGCCGGCCTTCCATTACCGCAGCCTTGCCCCTGAACCTCGTCTGCTGCCTGCTCTGCAGCGGCGTTGTAATCATGCTGGGAGGCTATCTGAAGGGTGGCCTGCTGGCCCTGCCACTGGCCGGCAGCATGCTGCCATTGGCACTGCGAAACGGATTCGGCAAATCACAACCTGATCGACCGCTGCCACTGACGTACTGCTGGGGCAGCCTGTGCTGCCTGCTGCTGATCGGCCTGTTCTTCGGACGACTGACTCCGCTGCAGGGCTCCTGCTTTGCAGCCATCCCGCTGGTGACAGCGCTGCCGCTTCCGACGGGGTATGCCGAACCCTGCGGACGCCGACAGACTGTCATACGCACGGCACTGACCGCCCTGCTCTGCAGCCTGCTGCTGTATCAGGCATGGTCTGTCTTTGCCGTGAGAATGCTGCCACTGCTGGCCGTGAGTCAGCACCTCTCAGAGCAACCGTAATCGTTCAGGTGCTGCCCTGCAGTCGCCTGTTCAGCCAGGCTCGCGCGAACTGCCAGTGCCGGTCCACCGTGCGTTCACAAACCCCCAGTTCCTCGGCACACTCCCGCAGGCTCAGTCCGCCAAAATACCGCAGCTCCACCAGCCGCGCATGCTCAGGGTATTCAGGAGCCAGCGCGGTCAGAGCCTCATCCAGGTCCAGCAGATCCACAAATGACTCGGAGGCCGTCACCGTGTCAGAAGCTCCGCGACCGCCGAAATCATTCTGCAGCAGCCGCAGCCGACGACGCCTGCGACGGCCATATTCAATCAGTATCTGCCGCATGGCAATCGCCGCCAGCGCCTTCATGCTGCGGATGCCCGCAAATCGCTCGGGACCGGATCGCTGCAGTCGCAGCCAGGCCTCATGCACCAGCGCGGTCGGCGACAGCGTATGCGCTCTGTTTTCATCCGCCAGACAACCGGCTGCAATCCGCCGCAGCTCAGCGTAGACAACCGTAAAAGGGTCGTCTGATTCGACAGGATCAGATTCTGCACTGGTCACTGATTTGTTTCCTCAGCCAGCTGCCCAGGGTCAACTGTGAACCCTGGGCAGAGGACACCCCTCTGAGATGATCACGGCTTCCTGCTCTGCCAGCTCGTGCAGTCGCCGATCCACAGAACCGGCATCCGCAAACAAACGCGCCAGCCTCACATAAGTGGCATGATGCCGCGCCTCTGACTCAAACAGACTGCCATAAAATGCCTGCAGCTCCGGATCCTGCAGATGATCCCGCAGCAGCACAAAACGTTCACAACTGCGAGCCTCAATCAAAGCGGCAATCAGCAGACGATCCACGGCTCGCAGTGGCTCCTGACGACGCACAAGCTCCTTCAGTCGACGCCCGTAGGTTCCAGGTTTCAATCCCTGAAAACGAATTCCGCGACGTTTCAGCAAATCTCGCACCAGAGCAAAATGCTCCAGCTCCTCACGCACAATCTCAGACATGCAGTCGCAAATCTCGTCAGACTGCACGTAGTCAAACATCAGATCCATGGCTGTGGATGCCGCCTTCTGCTCGCAATGCGCATGATCCAGCAGAATCTCCGGCAGCGCAGCGGCAACCTGACCCAGCCAGCGTTCAGGAGATACGGATTTCAGATGCAGCATTTTCGGCACCGCAGACAAAACGGAACAAAATCGGAAACAATTCAGCGACCAGGATCCTCTGCCGGCACGGCAATCAGATCCATCGCCAGCTCGGCAGCCGGGACACCAGTCCCCGACACAACCGCCTTCGATGCTGCCGGCGGACGTTCAGGATCATAATACCGCGGCCGCACAGCGTTCAGGCTGAGGCTGGCTGCATCCGAAGAGACATAATACGTGGCTTTCACCAGATGCTGAAAATCACTGCCGGCGGAAGTGACAACTCGCCGCAGACTTTCCAGAACCGACGAAGACTCGGCAGCCGCAGCTGCAGCTGACTGTTCACGACGCTCCCCCGCTGCCGTGATTCCACTGGTCAGAATCAACCTGCGAGTCTGCACCACACACACACGACTGTAAACCGGCGATTTTGTCATGCCCGGCGGCGTTACCCAGGCGATCAAAGGCTGATCAGCACGCACCGGCCCGCCGGCTGCCACCAGCTCAATCTCCACCGGCACCTTCGCACCGGATTTCCACTCGACAAACACCAGCGGAGGCTGCGGACGATCAGAGCCAAAAAAATTCTGCACGGCACGCTGCACATCACCGGCTGCTGCAGCCGGCTGGACAAAAGCCTTCAGCTGCACGATGTCGGCCGAATTCCCACCAGAAAATTCCAGCGTTTTCTGCAGACTTTGCAGCGTGGCCAAGGACGCCTCATAAACAGAATCAGACTGCTCAGCCTGGCCAGCCACATAAATCTGTCGACCTGCAGGCAGCCGCGACCACTCTGAAGTCACCGGCGAAGCCCCGGACTCCGACGCCGTCGCAATCGCATCCATCGTCAGCAGTCCAGGGCCTGGAATTTCTGAAATGACCTGCGTGAGCGCCGGACGAGCATCCGCGGACCACTGTGACTGCAGTACCTGCCGAGCCGCAGCAAGGATCTCGTCAGATTCGCCGTACAGGTGCAGCCTCGCAACATCAGCCAGTGAACCACCATGTGCCTGCAGGATCCGCTGCAGCTCACGCACACAGGCCACTGCCTGCTCTGCTGCAGTCCCTGCCAAAGCACCCACTGGCTGTACCTGCCCCGTCCAGCAGGTATCGCCTGTAACGATCACGGCTTCCGGAAACCCGGCTGCCGTCAGCTGCAAACGCTGGATTCGATCCTGTCCCATCGCTCTGCTCCCGTCGAGACAGCACACAATCGCCAGCACCCCGACAGCCAGCCAGTGGCCTGCGCAAACCGCAGCCTGCCGATGTTCCTGATGGCACAGACAGCCAGATCTGCTCATTCCCGGGACTCCTCCGCAAACACCCGAAGCCTGCTACCCACCCGTAACCCGCAGCCTAACGCTGCAGGTCGGGTCTGTCAAAAGTTGAATTCTCAGATGCCGATTCAGACCCCGGCTGAAATCGCTCACACGTCACAGTCCGGACTTCAGAGCGTGCAGCATCTGTTTTACCTGCAGGCGGCGGCGATCAACCGCCTCTTTACCGATATCCCGAACGATCAGCACGTCCGCCTGCACTTTGACGATCCAGTCACGCAGCACGTTTCTGCGCAGGACTGCATATTGGGGTTGTTCAGCTGCGACCACCGAAACATGTTCAGAGATGACATCGAGGTCCCTGCCGGACGGCAGGGATCTGAATGGCCTTATCTTTGGAGCCGACTTGCGGCTGACGCTGCCTGCCATCAGCAACAGAACAGCCAGCAAGCAGAAAAGGCTGGCTTCCGGGGGGGAGAGCCAGCCTTTTCAGGAGGGGAGAGATTCGTGGTATTCGTTTTTGCTGCGCGGGTCTCTGATCAGGCGGCTTTTCGTTCGCTGCTGAATGCAGCGATCTGCGGCCGACGAACATTCGATCCCGGGCCGCCTCGCGGAGGATACCCGTACTCACGCAGCTTGCCGGACAGCGTTCGCAGACCAATCTGCAAAATCTGAGCCGTCTTTTCACGATTGCCGTTGCAGCGGGCAAACGTTGATTCAATCAGCTTGCGTTCCATTTCCGCCAGAGTCATGCCCACACACTCAGCACCATCTTCAATCGCGTCATGAGACAACCATGGTCTCAGGTCATCAGGGCTGATGCATTCATCCGCATCGACAGTGCAGCAGCGTTCAACAACATTCTGCAGCTCTCTCACGTTGCCCGGCCACGCATGCGATTCCAGCAACTGCAGGGCTTCGGCACTGATCTGACGCGGCGGCCGGCCTTCCTTCAGAGAAATCTGACTGATGAAGTGCTCAACCAGCAGCGGAATATCATTGGTGCGAACCCGCAGCGGAGGCGACTGCAGCGTGATACCGCTGAGATGCTGCAGCAGGTCATCACGGAAGCGACCTTCCATGGCCAGCCTGTTCAGGTCGCCATGAGTAGCAGCGATGAAACGGATGTTGGGACCATCCGTGGTTCCATTCAAAACAGCAGCAGCCCGCTGCTCCAGTAACTGTGCCAGACGTTTCTGGAACGGCAGGGCGACAGTGTCGACATTATCCAGCAGAATGGATCCGCCGTCACCCATCTTCAGGTAGCCGGGGAAGCCATCAGCAGTTTCGTCTCCGAACAGCTGATGTTCGAGCGTTTCCACGGAGTGCAGGCTGCAGTCGATACGCAGGAAAGGTCGACCGGCTCGACGGCTGCAGCGATGCAGGCCCTCAGCAACCAGTGTGGTTCCGCTGCCCGGTTCGCCTCGCACCAGCACCGTACGATCGTCATCCGCAGCAATCCGAATGGATTCTCGCAGTGACTGCATGGCGGGCGTGCTGCCGACCAGATCCATCAGGTTTCGATTCAGCAGCTGGCGTCGCAGCTTTTCATTCTCGCGAACCAGTTCTCCGCGACGCAGTGCGTTGAGCAGAGCGGCACCGAAACGGGATGCTGAGTATGGACGTTCGATGACATCGCAGTCGAACGATGGAACGGTTTCACGTCCCCAGCGGGAATCTTCGCTCACAATGCACAGCACCTGCGATGCTCGTGAGTGAGCGCGGATGGCGGCATTCACTTCCTGAATGCGTGACACCGAATCCGCATCATCGATGATACAGCAGCAGAATTCCTGCCGGCTCAGATGAAACAGCATGGCGTCGGGACTGTCTGTCTCGCACACCTGCATGCCTCGTTTGCGAACGTCGTCAGCAAGCAGCTGGCGGGCTCCCGGACGGGGCGAAAAAACCAGAACTGTGCGATTCACTGCTTCCGGTTCCGGAGCAGTTGTGCGGGGTTCCGGAGGGGCAGTCGGCGCGGAATGCGGGAACCGCAGAATATGCGGCTCATGATGAGCACCGTGCGGGAACTCGTTCATGATGTCCTCGATCTGAGAGCTGAGGGAGAGACGGAGGGAGAGAGACGTGAAATTCCTGAAGCAACACTCCCGAACATCAGGCCGAGAAAGCCCTGAACGGAGGTGAAACGGGGTATCAGGAAGTTTTCCGGAGCAAGTCCGGAGAGGAAGAGAGGAGAACGGGAAAGGATATCTGGACCAGTGAGTCAGGTCCGGCTTGAGAGGCCGATTGATAGCTGTGATCGGTCGCGAGTGTCAACACGTCTTCACAGCGAATCCAGGCAAAACCGTGGTCGATTTTCAAGAAAATCAAGTTTCGACAGGAACACCCGCTGGAAAAAGATGCTGAGACGGCATTTTCTGCCGATGCCCGCCCTGTCATGGGCCTGACCCGGCCGCCCGAATGCAGACAAACGCGAATTCTGCGCTCCGTTGCTCAGCCACCCACAACCTCATAACAAAAAAAGCCGGATCCAAAGGATCCGGCTTCAGTTCAGCGTCGCAAATACTGCTCAGTGCACTGCACTTCGACGATGCTCACTGCTCCACTGCGAAGGTTCTCGGAGACGCGTGGAACTCGGACATTGAATCGCGAGTTTCAAACATGTACAGACGACCGCGGAACCACAGTGCAAAGTCCAGACGACCGGGACGTTCCACACCTTCTCTGGCCAGTACCACCACATCGCAGCCACCGGAAGCCGGGGCATATCGCGTCGGATCAGCTTCAAACAGCGAACGAGCCTGTTCAGAAGAAAACGTATATGTCTGCAGTCCAAACTGCGCGGTGATCGCGGAATCCGCATCGATCAGCTCACGGTGATCACGCAGGGCAACCGGACAGAATCCCTTGAAGCCCGTCTGCTCACCTCGCTCGCGGATGCGAGTCAGCTGTTTCTGTCGCTCATCATTTTCCATCGCCACCCGCAGCTTCTCATCCGGCAGGCTCCGCAGCTGCTCTGACGGGGCAGCCTGGGATTCACCTGCGGCTGCTGACTCAGTCTCGGTTTCCGTCGTCGGTGCGGCTGCAGGGAATGTCGGCAGATCGGACGGCAGCGAAGGTTCGAACGCCGGCGGCTGTGCCACGCGGGACTGCTGCGCTGCTTCCGCTTCCTCAAACTGTATGGCTTCCGGCAGTGTCTCTTTCTGCTGCTCCAGAATCACTCCCGTAAAGGGATTTTCCTCAGCCACTGACTTCAGAGCCTGCTCTGCTTCCTGCACCGCAGCATCCACTGTGGCTGCTTTCTGCTGCACGGTCTCTGTGATGGTCTCAGCAGCCGCACTCGCCTGCTGCTTCACGCTGTTTTCCTGCTCCTGCATGGCCTCGGCAATCGAATCCAGATCCAGCGGGTCTGCAGCTGCATCAGCCTCCGCACCGCCAAACAGTTCCGGAAACTCCGACTGTTTTTTGACCGCATCAACCGTCGCATTGGCCGCCGATGACACCTGCTTCGCCGCAGCGGAGGCTGAAGCCGCCGCAGCAGCAGCGGCCGCTTCTGCTTTCGGCATGAAGGCCGGAGCTGCTCCGGGCTGCGTGAACCGCGCAGGCTTACCGGAAAGTACCGGCAAACCGGCAGGCCCCGCTGTCGCAGGCTCGGATACCGTCGTGCGAGGTCGCAGGCTGTGACCAGCCACCGGAGGCACGGCAGCAGGTTCACCGTTCGGAGTTGCAGCAGGCTTCATAATGCTGGGGAAAGCCGGCCGGGCGGCGACAGCTTTGGGCGCAGCAGCAGCAGGCAGCGGAGCCGAACGACGCAGCCCGCCAGCCGGACCAGCCGTTGCTGGTACCGGAGCCGGAGCAGCCGCAGGAGCAGTGCCACGCCCTGTCACCTTGCCCCAGAACTTCTTGAACACGTTCTCCTTCTTCGGAGGCTCAGCCGGCTTCTTCCGCACCAGTTGAGTCTGCATGTTCTGAGCGTTCGGCAGATCCTGAGACCGCATCGACGGCATCTCCTGACCGCTCTGCTGAAACAGCTTCTGAAGCTCCCCATTCACGCTGGTGCCATGCGAAGCGGACTGCACCTGAGTCTTGCCGCTGTTGCGAGACACTGCAGAATCCTGCATCCCCTGAGCAGACCCGGACATCGGCACCGCCACCGTGGCCGACATCGCCGCCACCACAAACGTGCGGCTCACCCACTTTTCTGTCTTCATGACAACTTTCCTCTCCCGGAACTTTTCTGCCCCTCAATGCCACGCTGCGATCCACGCATCAAGGCTCACGCACTGCCGTTTGTATCGACGGTTCCGAAAAGGCCGGTTGGTGCACTTGTTTGGGTTTTTCAGTCCCTGCGACAGACAGGATTACTGGAACATGAAAAACCGGAACGACCGAAAGAATCCCCGCATTCCCCCAAAACCCCCTGAATCGGCGCGGAATTTCGGCCAGGTGGCTGGAAATGCCGATTCTCGCTGATCTCGCCCCCCAATACCCCGCTGCTTTGACTCGCTCGCTCACTCGCCCCATACTTCCCCCCCGCGGCCCTGACCACTTCCGGCACTTGAATTCAGTACAACCCTGGCAGACTTATGAGCAGTGAAACAACGGTGCGAGCTGGTGAAGCAGTGACCGTCGGACAGCAGCAGATCACGATCCGTGTCGTTTCCGGCGATGCCTCCGGAAAACCTTCCGGACGACTTGCCCGCATCCTGCTGACCCTGTCACTGCTGCTGAACTTCTGGCTGCTGCTGGGACCCAGCCTGACGACCTCCGGCACGGACATCCCGGAGCTGTTCCTGGAAGGCACCCGCGGCGCCGCCGCGCGCATCGCCGTGATCTCCGTCGAAGGCATGATCAGCCCGCCCTTTACCGAACGCTGGATTCGCCAGCTGCGACAGGCAGCAAAGGATCAGTCGGTTCGCGGAGTGCTGCTGTCGATTGACAGCCCCGGAGGATTCGTGGCAGACAGCCATCAGCTGCATCACGAAATTGAACTGCTGGCAGCCACAAAACCGGTCTGGGTGTCCATGAAACGCCTGGCCGCCTCCGGCGGCTACTACATCGCCGTCGCACCCGGTGAATCCTCCCGCATCTTCGCTGAACCCACAACCTGGACCGGTTCCATCGGTGTCATCATCGCGCGCTACAACGCCACACGACTGGCGGAAACCGTGGGAGTGAAAGTGGAACCACTGACCACCGGCCCACTGAAGGATACCCTGAACCCCTTCCGCGATATGACTCCTCAGGAAACACAGGTCTGGGACGCCATCCTGAAGGACTCGTTCGACCGCTTCATCGGTGTCATTGATGCAGGTCGGAAACAACTGGATCAGGAAGCCATTCGCAAACTGGCAACCGGCCAGATCTACACCGCTCAGCAGGCTCTCGACAATGGCCTCGTGGACGAACTGGGCTATCAGGAAGACGCCGTCAAGGCCCTCGCCGCACAGCTGCAGCTGGATCAGTACGAAGTGTTCGAGTATCGGGCCATGCCGGGACTGATCGATGTCGTACTGGGAGCTGCCACTCGCGCACCATCACTCAGCGAACAGTTTGCCGCTTCCACAGTACCGCAGGCCATGTACTTCGCATCCTGGAACCCCCTGCCCCTGCAGCAGCAGACCTACTGATCCCGTTCCAGTCGCTGCATCCGATCCAGCAGATCCTGACGAGCCCGAAACAGACGGCTGCGCACCGTACCCAGCGGAATCCCCAGCAGCTCAGAAATCTGCTCATAAGACATCTCGTCAATGTCCTTCAGCACCAGAACTTCACGAAAATCCTGAGGCACCTGGCGCAGCGCCTGCCGCAGTCGCTGAACTTCTTCGTCCAGTTCCAGGGCTGCTCCGGTAGTCCCTGCCGTTCCCTGATCAACAGGCTCCGCCAGACCGGCCTCCGTCAGCTGATCCAATGAACCAGCCGGACGCCGACGTCGCACGCTGCTGATCGCGGCATTGCGGGCAATCCGGTACAGCCACGAATAAAACCCTGAGTCCCCTCGGAATTTTGACAGCTGCTGCCAGGCCAGCAGAAAGGCCTGCTGCGCCGCATCCAATGCATCCTCACGAGAACCCAGACTGTGCTCCAGACTGTGCACCAGCCGATCCTGATACCGCAGTACCAGCAGGTCAAACGCCTCTGCAGAATCCGCTGTACCCCGCAGAGCGTCAGAAATGAGCTGCTGATCCGATGGCTCGCCCACGCAAGTTCGCCTGCTAAAACTCGTCCGCTGAAAACCGTCCCCGCAACTGCCAGCCACCACCAGTCAGCCGGTCGGCATTCCCTCCGCTTTCCGCGAGCCGGTCAGCCGTCGATGACGCGAAAAATAATACATCCCGGCAATTCCGACTGCCACCAGCAGCAGACTGAAAATTTCAGCGTCCTTCAGCCCCAGACTGAAAGGAGCCACATCCGCCCGCAGAGATTCCAGACCATAACGGGAAATCGGATACAAAATCGCCGCCAGACTCATCACCGCACCGTCATACGGACGTCTGCGAAAATACCACGCCAGAATACCGGCCAGCACAAAAGCCGCAGCCGAGCTGTAAAGCTGGACCGGATGCAAAGGCATGGTCGCCTGCGCCAGCGGATCCAGCTGCCCCTTGACCACCAGTTGACCAAATGTCAGGCTGTCAGGCGGAAACTGCACCGCCCACGGCAGACTGCAGGCCCGACCATAACAGCAGCCATACAGAAAACAGCCAATCCTTCCAAATCCCTCCCCCACCAGCAGTGAGGGCGTCAGCACATCCAGAATCGGTACCAGCGGCAGCTTCCGCAGACGACAGAATGTCGCGATCCCCGCCATCCCGCCAATCACGCTGCCGTAAAACACGATCCCGCCATCCCACAATGCCACCGCAGCAATCACCTTCTGCAGCCCCGTCGCCGCTGAAAATGCCGGATTGCCATGTCGCAGCAGAAAATAAGCCCGCGCTCCGATCAATCCCGGTATCAGAGCCCACATCAGCATGTCCCAGATGATGTCCGGATCCACGCCAATCGAACGAATGCGTCGCGCTGCCAGCCAACTGGCTGTGGAGAAACCCACAAACATCATGAATCCATAGCCAAACACCGGGAACCCGTCCCGCACGATCCCGATATCCGGCTGCAGCAGCAGCAAACCCAGAAATCCTGCAGGAACCACCAGCCAGAATCCGGCTGCCAGCAGGGCTTCCACCAGGCTTCCCTCGCGCCGCCAGAGTTGTGCTGACAACACGCACACAGCCAATGTCCACACCAGAATCAGCCAGCCCGCTCCCACATACAACTCGTTGCCGGCCGCATCAAAGCGCCACGCCGAATCAAACATGAATCTCAGCAGGTTCGTGCGCATGATGACTTCCAGAAGGCTCAGCCAAAAACCAGCAGCAGATTATCGATCAGACGCGTCGTGCCGACACGGGCTGCAATCAGCGCAACACACGAGGTGCCACTCGGCACACGCTCCGGCAGCGGCTGCAAAGTCTCCGGATCGGCCAGCACAGCATACTGCAGAACCAGCCCCGCTGTCTGCAGCAGCATTTGCTGCATCTGCTGTTCCACCACCGACGGCACAGCACCAGACTGGCTGCACAATCGCTCGGCCAGCCGCAATGCCCCCGACAGCGCTGTCGCTGTCTGCCGCTCTTCCGCCGTCAAATAGCGATTGCGACTGCTCATCGCCAGACCATCCGATTCCCGTATGATCGGACATGTCACAATCTCAACCGGAATGTTCAGATCCCGCACCATACGCCGAACCACCAGCTGCTGCTGATAGTCCTTTTGCCCAAAATAGGCCTTCTGCGGCTGAGTAATCATAAGCAATTTGGCCACCACCGTGGTCACTCCGTCAAAATGACCGGGCCTGTGAGCCCCCTCAAGCAGCGTCGTCAGCCGCCCCACCTGCACCACGGTTTCCGCGTCGGCCGCATACATCTGATCAGTCTGCGGCGTAAACACCAGATCCACGCCGGCCTGCTCACACAACTGCAGATCCGACTGCAGCGTTCTGGGATACTTTGAAAAATCCTCCTGAGGCCCAAACTGCGTGGGATTTACGAAAATCGTGGCCGTCACATAGCCACACTCGCTGCGCGCCCGCTGCATCAGACTGACATGCCCCTGATGCAGCGCACCCATCGTGGGGACACAACCCGTCAGCAGTCCTCGCTGCCGGGCGGCAGTCACATGCTGCAGCGTCTGCTGCGGACAACTTTCCACCAGCATCTGAATATCCCTGGAATCCAGTGTCGCCCCGAAATTCGGTGCATCCAAAACCTCCACCCACCCGGATTCTCACGGCCCGAAGGAATGCTGTCGAGCCCTGTCCGGGCGTTTCGCCCGGTTTTCGTGCAATTCCGCCACCGCACAGCCCAACTGCTCGCTCTTCCAAACGTCCTTCGCTACATTACAAACTCGCAAAAAATGCCGTTTCCACAACGGTTCAGACTCATCCCACCCAGGACTCCAGGAGTCTCTGCATGTTCCTGCATCCCGTCCATCTGCTGCTCTGCCTGCTCCTGACAATCACAGCAGCACCCGCCAGCGCTCAGAATCCCGGTACTCCTGAACCACAGGACCAGGCGGCACAACTGCTCCGGCAAACTCAGGTCCGCGGCGGACTGATCGTGCACTCCGGCTGCGGCAATGGCAGCCTGACACTCGCACTCCGACAGTCCGACTCGTTTCAGGTTCATGGTCTGGAAGCCGATCCGGCGCTCGTCGAACAGGCACGCAGCACCATTCGCAACGCAGGCCTGTACGGCGAGGTGTCCGTCATTCAGCACGCTGAGCCACAGCTGCCCTACGTCGACAATTCGGTCAATCTGCTGATCGCGGACACCGGCAGCACGGCTCAGCGCGAGGAAATTCTGCGAGTGCTTGTACCCAACGGACAGGCCCTGCTGCGTCAGCCCGACGGACAGTGGCAGCAGCTCACAAAACCACGGCCCGCATCCATCGATGAATGGTCGCACTACCTGCACGACGCCTCAGGAAATGCCGTCGCTCACGACACCGTCGTTAATTCGCCCCGACACCTGCAGTGGGTCGGCAGCCCGCGCTGGTCCAGACATCATGACCGCATGGCCAGCATGAGCGCCCTCGTGTCCACCAACGGACGCATGTTCTACATCATGGATGAAGGCAGCCGCATCTCAATCCAGCTTCCCTCCCGCTGGAAACTCATTGCCCGTGATGCCTTCAACGGTGTCATCCTCTGGAAACGCGACATCACCGACTGGCAGAATCACCTTTGGCCCCTGAAAAGTGGCCCGACGCACCTGGCCCGACGACTGATCTCGGCCGATCACGAAGTCTATTCCGTACTCAGCAACGACGGTCCGCTCGAAGCCCTCGATGCCGCCACCGGAAAAACGCTCCGCACCTACGAGGGCTCAGCTGCCACCGAAGAAGTCATCCTGTCCAATGGCATCCTGTTCACAGTGTCACGCAAAGGACCGGGCGAACGCGACAGCTATGCACCCGCCAACGGGCGCGTCGGTGATCAGGCAAAAGTCGGTCAGGAATTCTTCTGGAATGAAGAACCGCGAGTGATCATGGCCTTCGAAGCCGCCACCGGAAAACAGCTGTGGGCTCGCCAGACCCGCATCTCACCCCTCACCCTCGCCGCCGATCAGCACCGCGTGTACTACCACGACGGAGAATCCCTGACAGCACTCGATCCACAGTCCGGAAATCTCGTCTGGGCCAGTGAACCTGTCACACGACGCCGTCAGTTCACGTTCAATTTCGGTCCCCGACTGGTCGTCTGGCAGGATGTTGTCCTGTACGCCGGCGGGGACGGAAAAATGATCAGCGTCGATTCCGCCTCAGGAAAACAGCTGTGGGAATCAGATCATCCAAACTCCGGCTATCAGTCACCGCAGGACCTGATGGTCGTCGACGGACTGGTCTGGTGCGCCCCGACGACCTCCGGCAAAGACACCGGCGTTTTCACCGGTCGCGATCCACGCAGCGGTGCAGTGAAAAAGGAATTCGCCCCGGATGTTGACACCTACTGGTTTCACCACCGCTGCTATATCGCCAAAGCCACCGACAACTTTCTGATTCCGTCACGCACAGGAGTCGAATTCGTAGACTTTGAAAAGGAACACTGGGACATCCATCACTGGGTTCGCGGCGGCTGCCTGTATGGAGTCATGCCCTGCAACGGTCTGACCTATACTCCGCCCCACAACTGTGCCTGTTATCCCGAAGCCAAGCTGTACGGGTTCAACGCTCTTGCACCCACCGCACCCACACGACCGATTCCCGGTCAAATCCCTGAAGAGGGGCGGCTGACAACAGGCCCGGCATGGCAGGAACCGCTGGCAGCCATCGCCGACTTCGACGGCAATGACGACTGGCCCACCTTCCGCCATGATGAAAAACGCAGCGGCACCTCCCGGCAGGAAGTCCCGGCAAAGGTCCAGCCCCTCTGGAAACTGACACTGGGGGGACGGCTGACATCCCCCGTCATTGCTAAAGACCTGACCTACGTCGCCCGCTCCGATGCTCATACGCTGTATGCCATCGATCACCAGCAGGGAACAATCCGCTGGTCGTTCACTGCCGGCGCCCGCATCGATTCGCCGCCCACTATCCACCGCGGTCGAGCCGTGTTTGGCTGCACCGATGGCTGGGTCTACTGCCTGCAGGCCGACAGCGGGCAACTGGCATGGAAATACCGCGTCGCACCGCTCGACCGCCGCATCATGGCGTTCGAGCAACTGGAATCACTGTGGCCCGTCCACGGCAGCGTCCTCATTAAGCAGGATGCCGTCTGGGCTGTTGCCGGCAGATCCAACTTTCTGGATGGCGGACTGCGACTGGTACGACTGAATCTGGCCGATGGTGCCAAACTGTCGGAAACCATCATGGACGAAACCAATCCGGAAACCGGCAACAACATGCAGGAGAAACTGCAGATACTGCAAATGCCCGTGGGACTGCCGGATATCCTCACCGCCGATGATCAGTTCGTTTATATGAAGTCCCAGAAGTTCGACTTCCAGGGAAATCGACTCGAAATCGGCCCGATCTCGGGAGATTTCGTCGCCCAGGGATCCGCCCAGCGCGGCGAAGGCGTGCACCTGTTCGCGCCGATGGGCTTTCTGGATGACAGCTGGTTCCATCGCTCCTACTGGGTTTATGGACGCAACTTCGCCGGAGGACATGGCGGTTACTATCAGGCCGGCAGATTCGCTCCTTCTGGCGACATCATGGTCAATGGTGGCGGTTACGTGTTCGGGTACGGTCGTAAACCGGAATACTTCCGCTGGACCACAACCATGGAACGTCAGCTTTACGCAGCAGTCCCCGAACCTCCCGAGATTCCCGGGGACTTCGCCCGCAAAGCGGCACCGGCCGGTGGCAAAGCCGCCACAAACATCGGCCAGTTCGCTCAGTTCGCCAAAACCCCGGCACTGGATCCCACCAGCCGCCCCCTCACCGTGGAAGCCTGGATCACATCCACAAATCCCAATGGTGTGGTGGTGGCCCGAGGCGGTCCTGCGGAAGGTTTTGCACTGACACTGGAAAACGGCAAACCGGCCTTCCTGATCAGAGCTCAAAGCCAGCTGGCCTCGGTTGTTGGTGCAAAACGAATTGTCGGTGGCTGGCATCACCTCGTCGGTGTGCTGGATGGCAGTCTTGGAATGCAGCTGTACGTGGATGGCGAACTGGCGGCCGAGGGGCGAGCCACCAGTATGCTGACAAAGGATCCCGCTCAGGGCCTCGAAATCGGCAACGACGCCGGCTCTGCCGTCGGCGATTATCAGTTGCCCAATCAGTTTGTGGGCATTATCGATGAAGTCCGCCTGTACTTCGCGGCTGTCGATGCAGCCACCGTCAAAGCACGCTTCACAGACGGCTCTGAAATGCACCCTGAACCGGTGCTGGTGGTCAGCTTTGATGACGGTACAGCTCGCGATATGTCACTGCACCGCAATAACGGAACACTCAGCGGGGGTCGCCCGGCAAAGGGCAAATTCGGTGAGGCGATTCAGTTCAGCGGCCGAGCCGGTGCTGGAGGAGGCGGCAAAAAACAGGCCGCCACAGCTCAAAACAAAGCTGCACCGGACAATTCCAAAAACAGCCTGATCGAACCAAAGTGGAACGTGGATGTGCCGATCTACGTCCGTGCCATGGCACTGTCAGGTTTCAATCTCTTCATCGCAGGTCCGCCCGACCTGATTGACGAAGAAGCCACCTTCCAGCAGCTCGCTCAAAAGGACGCCGCGGTGCAGCAGCAGCTCGCATCCCAGGCCGCAGCCCTCGAAGGCAGCCAGGGCGGCAAACTGGTAACAGTGAATTCCGAGACGGGCGAGATTCAGCAGGTGCTGGAACTGCCGGCTCTGCCCGCATGGGACGGACTGGCGGCCGCCCGCGGACGGCTGTTCCTGTCCACGCTGGACGGACAGGTCATGTGTTTCGGTCAGCCCCGCACGCCCTGAACATGAAAGCAGTCTGATATGAACAGCAGAGTCCGCCTGTTCGGGACAGCCCGACTGATTGCCGCTGCCGCAGTGGTCTGCTCCACTGCTCTGGCAGTTGCCTGCAACATTCCTGTCTTCCGCTATGCGCTCGAACGCTGGACACCCGACTCCAGCGAAATTGTGCTGTTTACGGAAGGTCAGCCTGCAGGCGAAGCAGCCGATTTCTTAACGCAGCTGCAGCAGCAGTCGGCCGCTCAAAAAGGACCGGCCAATGCCACTGTGCTTCCCGTCGACATCACCCGAATTGAAGATCCCGGACTGCAGGGACTCTGGCAGCAGGTCCGAAACAGCTCCGCCGCGAAAGCTCCCTGGGTGGTTGTCCGTTCGCGACATGGTCGAGGAAAAATCGTCAATCACTGGTCCAGCAGCCTGCAGGATGCAAAAGACGCCTCACTGCAGAATTCCCCGGTACGACAGGAACTGGCCCGGCGGCTGCAGAACGGTGATGCGATTGTCTGGCTGGTCCTGAAACCGGGCAAATCAACGGCCCCCGCCAGTTCGACACTGGCCGACTGCCTGAAGATGCTGCAGCAGCAGTGTCAGCTGCTGCCCGGCAGCCTGGAACTGCCTGAGGGCATTGGTCTGCCTGGATCCGAACTGTACTCCGAAATACCACTGCTGCTGCAATTTTCTGTGCTGGAACTGGCTGCCGACAATCCGGCAGAGAAGTACCTGATCCAGCAGCTGTCCGGATTTCAGCAGCAGGCATTTGATGCCGGCGAACCCCTGGTGATCCCTGTCTTTGGACGGGGCCGGGCGCTGGAAGTCATCCCCGCATCAAAACTGTCCGCAGAACTCGTACACGATCTGTCGCAGTTTCTTTGCGGAGCCTGCTCGTGTCAGGTCAAGGAGCAAAATCCGGGCTTCGATCTGCTGATCAGCGAGGACTGGAATAAGGCGCTGTTTGGTGAAGAAGGCGAGTTGCCGCCACCGCCCGCAGAACCCGGCAGTGGCCAGAACAAAGCGCCCGTACTGCTGCCCATCCCCGGTGGCCGTCGCTAACCCCTCCGCCCCCGCAATCGTAGCTCGGGCTTTCCAGCCCGAGCACCTCTCTGCCGCCCCTCCGACCCGCCGCTGAATGCTCTCCAGCCTCCGATACGCTGCCGTCCTCCACCACTCCTCTCCGCATTCATCACCCGGCGGTCCAGCCGCAACGCGGATATCATCGTCGATGCCACGTTGTCCCAGCCCCAAGGAACGCCGGGTTCTTTACCCGCAATTTCACCGGTTTTGACGTCAGCACTCCGAG
>VFQS010001551.1_pt1 | contig 20803 bp, 23 predicted proteins | sample 3512361 | NCBI WGS metagenome assembly VFQS01 (sample SAMN10412375, study PRJNA504923) | tailings metagenome | isolation source: Relicate 1 Philex TSF3 active mining | place: Philippines
TTAATTCACCGTTTAGCAAAACACCGAACTGTTTTATCTGAGGTTGGTTCAAAAGATTCTGGGATACTTATTAGCCCTAATCGTTGGATAAAGATGATGACTAAAGAGTTACAGGCTGGATCTTGGAAGGTTATTGCTGAGGGGAGAGAAGCAGGAAACGTTGGTGTCTTTCGACCAAATGGTTCTGCTCACACTTTGTTAATAAATAAAATAATTGCAAAGGTAAAACCTGAAAATATACTCTGGGAGGCACCGCAAAAAAATCAACAAGTTTGGTTTGTCAAATTGTTTGGCGCGAATGTAAATCTAGGTAATATTGCTCCAAATGAAGTTATTCCATTAGAGTGTTTACGTTTGGGGCTGAGAGGAGATACTTTTTTTGATTATTTACCAAAAGATTTTGCTGAACGTTTGAAACAGGTCCAATCTGATGAAGAGGAGGAAGAACTTGTATAATTATGTACAAGAAAAAATTTGAGATTAAAGAACATTTAGGGGCGATATATAGCTTAGCAAAAGATAATCGCTTTATATATTCTTCATCTTCGGATAAATTTGTTACTCGTTGGGATCCTAATTCAGGAGAGCAAGATAATTTTTCAATTAAGTGTGATTCTTCTATCTATAAAATTCATCATTCTCAAAATCAACATGTTTTAGTTATTGGAACAAGTGCTGGTGATATTCATGTGGTTGACACTAAACTTAAAGAAGAAGTTAAATTTATTAGATACCATAAAGTAGCAATTTTTGATATACAGTTAGATGAAATTAAAAATCTTATGTATGTTGGTGATGCAGATGGTAACTTGTCTGTTTGGGATACGATTAGTTGGAAATTACTATTAAATCTACCATTTGATTGTGGTAAAATACGATCCATTTTAATATTAAATGATTTGAATAGAGTTTTAATTGGTTCTCAAGATGGTAAAATAAGGGTTATAGAAAGTGATTTTTTCAACTTAATACATGTTTTTAATTCACATAAAAACGGTTGTTTTTCTTTGATTCATACAGAGTTAAAAAAGAATGTGCTTTTTAGCTCAGGAAAAGATGGATATATTAGAGCATGGGATTTGAAAAATTTCAAACAACTCATTGCAATTCCAGCTCATAACGAATCAATATATAAGCTTAAAATTTATAAGAACTATTTAGTTTCAACAAGTAGAGATAAGACATGTAAGATATGGGATATCAAAACCTTAGATTTTGTTTTAAAATTAGATCGTAAATTAGGAGGGCATACACATTCGGTAAATGATATTTTAATAATTGAACCTTGTATTATTACTGCAAGTGATGATAAACGAATTATTTGCTGGGAGCCAAACTAGTTTGTTAACATTTGATTTTAATATCTTATATAAAAAATCAGAAAAAAACAATATATTTGTTGGTTATACTTGACAGTTGATTTCTATATTATGGCTCATGTTATAAAGTATTTGTTTTTGTTTGCTATGTTTTTAGCTTCTGACGTAGTTTTGTCACAAACGACTAACTTCAATTCGACTAAAAACTGGAGAAGAAATAAAAAGGAATTAATTATAAATGTAGGTCCAACTGGTTTTCTAGGGGAGTTAGGGGGTAGGGATATGATAGGTAAAGATTACTCCATGGCTGATTTAGATTTGAAGTCAACAACCTTTAATGTCGGATTTTCTTATCGTTATCGTTTTAAACCTTATTTCGCGACTTCAACAATTGCGAGCATTGGTAGTATCAAAGGGGATGATAAGCTTACTCTTGAAACTGCAAGAAATGCGAGAAATTTAAATTTTAAATCTACAATTGTTTCAATTTATCAAAGAATTGAAATGATGCTGTATTTTAAGGAATCTTTTGGACATAAGTATAATTTCAAGGGCTTGAAAGGTAAGAAAAATAATAACGAACAAATTTATTTATTTACAGGTATAGGTGTTACCTATTTTAATCCGAAAGGGAATTATGAAGGACAATGGCTTGATTTACGACCGTTAAAAACAGAAGGACAAGGTTTTCCAGGTAGACCAAAAGAATATTTACCTGTAACTGTTGTTATCCCTTCTGGAATTGGTATGCGTTTTGGATTAACGAGAATGTGGCGTGTAGGTATAGAAATTACTTATTTTAAAACATTTACAGACTATATGGATGATGTGTCGACTACTGGATTTGACACTGATTTACTTTTGGAAAAATATGGAAAAGAAGCTGCATATTTAAGTAATCCAGCTCAAACAGAACAATATAAATCATGGTTTGCAAATGGTCAACAACGAGGAGACGCTAGAAATAAAGATGCTTATTTATATGCGAACTTCATTTTTGCAAGAAACATAACTTATAAAGTTAGTAGTCCAAGAAGGCCTCAGCTAAAGTGGAAGGGAATGAGAGCTAAATTCTAAAAAGCTAATAGTATGTATTCTATACTCAGAAGTATTTTATTCTTATTTAAACCTGAAAAAGCTCATCATCTAACAGCTGGTTTATTACATTTCATTCTTAAAATTCCAGGTGCTAAGTTTATTTGGGAGTCTTTATATTTAGTCAAACATCCTTCTTTAGAAAGAAAAGTGTTTGGATTAAATTTCCCAAACCCTGTTGGTTTAGCTGCTGGTTTTGATAAAGATGCCAAAATGTATGCTGATTTATTTTCATGTGGTTTTGGTTTTATTGAGATCGGAACAATAACACCTAAATCTCAACCAGGTAATCCAGCACCCAGATTGTTTCGACTTAAAGAGGATCAGGCGATTATCAACCGAATGGGATTTAATAATGGCGGGGTTGATATTTGTTACGAAAGATTAAAGAATCGTAATAAAAATTTGATTGTAGGTGGAAACATAGGTAAAAATAAATTAACTGAAAATGAAGATGCCGTAAACGATTATTTGATTTGCTTTAACTCTCTTTTTGATGTTGTTGACTATTTTGTAGTTAATGTATCTTCACCTAACACCCCTGGATTGCGTGATCTTCAAGAAAAAGAACCGCTACTAAAATTACTATCTACACTTTCATTTGAAAACAAAAAAAGAATTAACTCAAAACCTATTTTATTAAAAATAGCACCGGATTTAACCAACGGTCAATTAGATGATATTATAGATATTATAAAAGAATCAGGTATTGATGGAGTTATAGCTACTAACACAACGATCTCTAGGGAAGGACTAAAAATTAAAAAGTCTTTAGTTGAAAATATAGGTCCTGGTGGTTTGTCTGGAAAACCCTTAACAAAAAGATCTACAGAAGTAATTAAATATTTGACTTCAAAATCGAACAACGCTTTTCCTGTAATTGGTGTTGGTGGTATTCACTCTGTTGAGGATGCGCAAGAAAAATTAAGTGCAGGTGCATCTCTGATTCAACTTTATACTGGGTTTATTTATGAAGGTCCTTCGTTAGTGAAAAGAATTAACAAGAGCCTAATAAAGTAAGTATGATGCAAGATAAAGTTACATTAGTTGAATGTCCTAGAGATGCAATGCAAGGTATTTCAGACTTTATTGACACATCTTTAAAAATTGAATATATTGATCTTCTACTTAAATGTAATTTTGACGTACTAGATGTTGGTAGTTTTGTTTCAGCAAAGGCAATTCCCCAGATGAGTGACACACCTATAGTTTTGGATAAAATTGATCTTAGCAGTACAAAAACTGAGTTGTTAACTATTGTAGCAAATGTTAAAGGTGCTGAACATGCTGTCCAATTTGAGCAGGTAAAGGTTTTAGGTTTTCCATTGTCAATATCTAATACTTTTCAGCTTAGAAATACGAATCGTTCTATAGATGATTCCATAAAAGAATTAGATAAAATAGCAGCGATTTCTGAGTCAAATAATAAAAAACTTGTTGTTTATATATCTATGGGGTTTGGAAATCCTTATGGTGATTTGTGGCATACTAACATTCTATCAGAATTTATAACAAAGATCACTTCTTCTTTAAATATTTCTACAATTGCTCTCTCTGATACAATTGGCATTGCGACTCCTGAATTAGTCTATAATATTTTTACTGATTTGTATAAAAATGATTTCAATACTGAATTAAGTGCACATTTACATGTTACACCTCAAAACGCTTCGGCTGTTTTTGATGCAGCATATAATTCTGGGTGTAGAAGGTTTGATGGTGCAATTCGAGGTTTTGGAGGATGTCCGATGGCTACAGATAAGTTAACTGGTAATATGCCAACTGAAATTATGTTGAATTGGCTAGCTGATAGAAATATTGGTACAAAAATTGATAAATTGCATTTCGATAAAGCATATAATTTCAGTTCAAAGATTTTTAACAAATGATAAAAAGAATTTTACTCATATTTTTTATTTTAGTTTCAATCTCTTTTGATTTAAAGGCTGATGAGATAATTAAAAAGAATCTATCAGATTATACCCAACTTATTGTTCAAGGTAGAATACCAGTTATTCTAGAAGAGGGAAAACAATATTCTGCAGAAATAAAGATAAAGTCACAAGATGTTGATCCTGATAAAATTGCTTTTGTAAGTAAAGGAAGTCAAATGATAATAAAATATACTGGACTTTCATTAAAAGAATTGGATATGGTGATTGTTCTTAGGGTTCCTAACTTGGATTTGATAGAATCTAGGCAGGGAGCGAGAATTAGTATGTCTTCAAATATGAGAATAAAATCCCCCAAAATTATTATTAATGTTTTTGCAGGTGGAGTAGTTACTGGTAAATTCGATGTTGAGTCTGCTGAAGTAAATATTGACCAAGGAGGAGATGTAGTATTGGTTGGCACAGCGAAACAATTTATAGGTAACGTAACTACTGGAGGAACAATTGATGCCGTAAGTTTCATTTCCAACAATGGAGTTGTTAAAGTTCGTATGGGAGGTAGTATCTTGGTTAATTTTAGAGAAACTTTAAACGCATCTGTTTTTAGTGGTGGTATCATTAAGTATAGAGGTACAGGTACAATTACTGAAAAAATCACTTTAGGAGGAACCATCGAAAAATTATAAAACGAAATGAAATTTTATTTACTATTTATTTTATTCTTTTTGGTTATATCTTGTAAGAATGAAAATGACACGCATCATACTACAACTGTTAAAAAAAAAACTATAGGTGATCAAACGAATATTGAGACACTTTTTGATCAAACAACTTTTCCTTCAAGTATTGAACCTGATTTATTAAATGAGTTGAAGATATGTAATATCTCTCAACGTGATTTAGAAAATCATTTTGACCCAGCATGTAATCCAAAGTTTTTTAGATTTTTTCAATTTATTGAAAATAAACCATTAAAAGATGCTTTTTTACTACAAGTTAAAGCTCGAGTGAATGATTTTCCATTGAGGAGGTTGTTTGTTTACGAGAGAGATAAAGGTGTGTTAGTTAAGGTAAATGGATTTGTTGCAAATTTGATAGGAACAAGATTATCTAAAACAAAACATCATGATTTAATATTGAGATTTAATGATAATGTTTCTCCTGGGGATATCGTTTTTTATAATTGTCTTTATCAATGGGAGGATAATCGTTATGTGTTTAAAAAAATTGAACAAATTAACGATGCAAATATTAAAACTGAATTTCAAGACTCTATGAATCTTGTGATTTCAAATATTATCAAAAATAATCGAATGGAATTTTAATGAAGTTCCTTGCTTTATTCAGCTTTGTATTAATCTTACTTTTTTCATCTTGCACTTGGGATGTTGAAACAAAGCCGATTTACGGAAATGGGGCATTATCTGATGGTAATTCAAAAGTATGGTTAGTTGATCATTTATTTAAAAAAGGCTTAGACTTTCAACAACCTGATTATTTTGAAAGAGATTTAATCATTTTTTATGCTTCTGGATTTTGTCGTATTTTAAAGTGGAAAGATTTTGGAAAAAAGAAAGGAGATGTTTTTTATTATCGATTGATCAGAACACAAAATCAAGATCCTAAATTAATTTTGTTAAGAGATCATAGAAAATGGGAATTTGTTTTTAATGTTTTTTCAAATGATAAAATGATTTTAGAACCTGTAAATGGAACAAAGTTTCAATATATAATGACAATAATTCCATTACCAGAGTGGTAGAATGGCTATTACTTAATTAGATTTATTAAAATATCCTTGTAGGTGTCATAAAATTGATCGAAACGAATTAGTTTATCTTCAAAAAATAGAAAAATTGCATTTTTATCATGTGGATTTAAAAAATTCAATCCTTCTTTCTCCCAATATATTCTGCAAAAATCATCAATAGTATCATTCCAGAAATGTTCTTCCCAAATTCCTGATTCACCCATTTCATCTGTTAATACTTTTTTTAATTCTCCCATCTGTTCCCAGACTATTGATCGAATAACTTGATCTTTAAATTGAATGTCGAAACACATTCGTACATTCGTTTTGTTTGTTTCTAATCTTAAAAAAACATGTTTTATATCGGTTTTATATTGAAGCCAATTTGTTTTTCTTCCAGAGGCTGAACGATGTTTTGACATGTAAAGTTTAAACTCTTCCCAAAAAGCAATTTTGTAAGATTTAAATTCTTCTTTTGATAACATTTTTAAAACTTAAGCAAAGCAAATCTACATATTTTAGTATTAGTTCTGAAAAAATATAAGCTAAACTTGTTTTAAAAGAGTTTTTATCTGTAAATTTGGCATGTTTATTAATTATTAATCGAGGTTTCGTACCTCAACAATAAAATTTTATGGCAACACGTATTAGATTGCAAAGACACGGAAAGAAAGGTAAAGCTATCTTCCATTTAGTAGTAGCTGATTCAAGAGCGAAAAGAGATGGTAAATTCATCGAGAAATTAGGAGTTTATAATCCTAATACAAACCCTGCAACAATTGATATTAATTTTGATAGTGCATTGAATTGGGTTCGTACTGGTGCAGAAACAACTGACACAGCTCGTGCAATTTTATCATATAAAGGTGTTTTGTTTAAAAATCACTTATTGAATGGTGTAAAAAAGGGAGCTCTTACTGAGGCGGATGTTGAGACAAAATTTGCTGCTTGGTTAGCAGAAAAAGACAATAAAATCACTTCTAAAAAAGATGGTTTAGCTAAATCTGCAGCTACTGCTAAAGCGGATGCTTTAAAAGCTGAGGTAGAAGCTAAAGAAGCTAAAGCTAAAGCGATTGAAGCTAAAAACACTCCAGTTGCTGAAGAAGAGGTTGCTGAAGAAACAACATCAGCTTCTGAAGAAACAAATGAAGAAACTTCTGCTGAATAATTTTTAACTGAATGAATAAGGCGGACTGCTATCATTTAGGTCATATTGCGAAACTTCACGGATTTAAAGGTGAAGTTTCGCTATTTTTGGATGTAACGAATCCATTAGAATATGAAAACCTTGATAAAATTTTTGTTGATATTAATGGTTTTCTAACACCTTTTTTTATTAAGTCGATTACCTTAAGACCTAAAAGTCAAGCTACATTAAAAATCGACGGAATTAATTCTGATAAAGAGGCTCAACAAATACTTAAACGTCAGGTTTATTTACCGTTAACTGACTTACCTGAATTGACTGGAAAACAATTCTATGATCATGAAGTAGTTGGATTTGAATTGATTGATTTAACTTTTGGAAATGTAGGTGTAATACAACAGATCATAGATCTTCCTGTAAATCCATTAATTCAAGTAGATGCGAATGGTAAAGAGGTTTTGATTCCTTTTGTAAAAGATTTAATCCATCAGGTAAATCGTTTGGAAAAGCAGTTAATTGTTAAAGCTCCTGAAGGCTTAATTGCGATTTATCTTGGGTAATGTCCCGTTTCCAATTTAAGAAATTTACGATCAATCAATCAAGAGCATCTTTAAAAGTTGGAACTGACGCAATGATTCTTGGCGCGTCTATACAAACCGAATCACCAAGATATGCTTTGGATATTGGAGCAGGTACAGGGGTGTTAAGTTTGATGATTGCCCAAAATCACTCCAATTTAATTGTTGATGCGATTGAAATAGATGAAAATAGTTTCTTAGATTTAGAGTCAAATGTTTTCGAATCTGTTTTTAGTCATCAAATTCAATTATTTAACACAAATTTTTTTTTATTTGAATCAGATAAAAGTTATGATTTGATTTTTTCAAATCCTCCTTTTTTTGATGATGGAGTTAAATTTTCTGATAGTATTGAATTTCATTCAAAACATAATGTAAATTTTCCGAAATTATTTTTTTTTCAAAAATGTGCTAAGCTATTAGCGATTGATGGTGAAATTTGGATAATTGTTCCTTTTAATAAATCACATCTATGGATTGAAGCAGCTTTACAATCTAATTTATTGCTTATAAAGCAAATAATTGTTGAAGCTAAACCACAAGTCAAGATAAGATCGATTTTAGTTTTTAGTAATTCTAAAAGAGAGTCTATTGATGTATCTTCTTTTGTTATAAGGGATTCAAAAGGTTTTTACACTCATGAATATCATGTTTTGACAAAAGAATTTCATATTAAAACGCCATTGAAGTAAACCTTCTTATTATTTTTACGTTAATGTTGTATATTTATACAAAGTTTTATTTTCATTTTATGAATGTAAAAAACAAATATATTTTTTTAATCCTACTTTTTTTTCTGATTTTTTCTTGCAAAAAAAAGGAAGTAAGAGTTATTACTAATTCTCCGACTTCGGTTTTATCTACTAGTGCAATTTCAGGTGGAGAAGTGTTAGATGACGGGGGGCAAAATATAGTTTCATTTGGTGTTTGTTGGGGTACAAGTTCTGGTCCAGTATTAGGAACTGGAAATTTTACAGTAGATGGTTCAGGTGTAAGTTCATTCGTTAGTAAATTAAATAATTTAAAGCACAAAACTACTTATTTTATTAGGGCATATGCAAAACATAGTGGTGGAATCACATATGGTAATGAATATTCATTTTATACACCACCAATGATTTCTAGTACTACACCTATAGTATTTTCTTCTGAAGTTTCAAATGTAGATACAAGTAATCATGTTTTAAGATTAAATGCTGAAATTATACATAAAGGCGGTTCAGATATAACTGAGCGAGGTTTTGTTTGGAACAATAAAGGTGGGCCATCAATTTCAGATTATAAAGTTATTTCAAATTCTCTTTCTGATTTGTTTTCTGCAAGTTTTGATTTTGAAATGTCTATTCAATATTATATAAAGCCTTACGCAATTAATAGTTTTGGTATAAGTTATGGTGATGAAATTAAAGTTAAAATCGAAAAAGTAAAACCCAAAGTTGTAACGCAAGAGATTATTGAAATTGATTCAAATTATGCAATTTGCACCTCGAATGTTACTTATTCTGGTGGTACAAATATTATTGAAAGAGGTATATGTTGGGCATCCTTTTCAAATCCAACAATTGCTGATAATAAGTCTTCTGATGGATCTGGATTAGGTTTATTTACATCTACTATGACAGATCTTTTGCCCAATACTATTTATTATTGTAGAAGTTACGCGACGAATAGTGAGGGGACTACGTATGGAAAAGAAATTTCATTTAGAACAATGGTAGGAAAACTGTATATTGGGATGCAATATAAGGGTGGAATTATTTTTTATATTGAACCTATGAAAGGAGGAGGGCTATTAGTATCTAACGATGATGTAGGTTCTGGTACCTCTTGGGGTTGTGCTTCAAATATTCCATTGGCTAATAGTAAAGGTCTTGGCTCAGGTCAATCTAATACGGAAGCTATTTTATCTCAATGTGGAATTGTTGGCGCTGCTGGTGTATGTGCTAACTATAAATTTGGTAAGTATGATGATTGGTATTTGCCATCATATGATGAACTAGGTTTAATTTATAAAAACCTAAAAGAGACTGATAAAGAAAAGTTTTCTATTGGTTACTATTGGACATCAACACAGAAAGATGCTTCAACTGCTTTAAGGTATGGTTTTTTAGGTGGAAATTACGGTGAGGCAGACAAGGCCTCTATTCAGTTAGTTCGAGCAGTGAGGAGGTTTTAGATTAACTAATAAACGGTCAATTTGATCTATACAAATTTAACCGTTTATTAATTTTTTTTAAGCTAGTTTTTTAAACCAAAACTCTCTATAATCAAGTTAGCTAATTCAAGTCCAATTCGATCTTGAGCCTCAAGTGTTGCAGCACCAATATGAGGTGTAGCTGCGATTTTAGGATGATTAAGTAATTTTTTATTTGGTGTTGGTTCATTTTCAAAAACATCCAAGGCAGTATATGAAACTGTTCCTTCTTCAATAGCTGATAATAAAGCAGCTTCGTCAATAACTCCACCTCGTGCAGCATTGATTAATCTAACACCTTTCTTCATCATAGAAAATTCTTTTTCTCCAATTACTGCATCTCCATTTGGTTGTTTTGGAACATGCACAGATATAAAGTCACAATGAGGTATTACTTTAGACCAATCGCATTCAACTTGTATTTTTACTTTTGGAGTTCCGTATCCTGGGATTTCAGCTAAAATTAGTTCAACTTCTCTAGGTTGTAATTCGATAGCTTTTACATGCATACCAATTGATAATGCATATGAAGCTAACGATTGTCCAATTCTTCCAAAACCGATAATCCCTAGTGTTTTACCTCTTAATTCAATTCCTTTTGCATAATTTTTTTTAAGTGTATTGAAATCTCCATGTTCCATGTTTTTAAATGAATCATGTAAAAAGCGTGAGATAGAAAACATTTGTCCCATTACTAGCTCTGCTACAGATTGAGAAGAAGATGCAGGTGTGTTTATCACTTTTAATCCTTTTTCACGTGCATATGCTACATCAATATTATCCATTCCTACACCACCCCTTCCAATTAATTTTAAACCTGGACAAGCATCAATTACTTCTTTCCTAACTGTAGTTGCACTTCTAACTAAAACAATTTCGTAATTCTCTTCATTGATTTTGTTTGCTAATTCATTTTGATCTACCTTGTCTGTTATAACAATGTAACCTGCAGTTTCTAATGCTTTTTTTCCTTCTTCAGAAATACCATCATTTGCTAATATTTTCATTTTATCTATAGATTTAACCGTGTTTGATTCCAAATTCTTTCATTACATCAACTAAAACTTGAACACTTGAAAGTGGTAATGCATTATATAACGATGCTCTATATCCACCAACTGATCTGTGTCCAGGTAATCCAACAATACCAGCTTCTTTCCATACTTTATCAAATTGTTCTCCTAAACTCTCGTTATTTAATTTAAAAGTTACGTTCATTTTAGATCTATCTTCTTTTTCAACAGTTCCAAAAAATAGTGGATTACTATCAATTTCGTTATAAAGTAAATTCGCTTTTGAATTGTTTTCAATTTCTTTAGCTTTAACACCACCATTTGCAATTAAATGTTTCAAATTTAACATAGCAACATACACAGAAAATACAGGTGGAGTATTAAGCATTGATTCTTTTTCTATATGTTGTTTTAAATCAAGGTAGGTTGGTAAAAATGGTGAAGTAGATTTGCCTAATAAATCTTCTTTTACAATGTATAAAGTTGCACCAGCTGGACCTAAGTTTTTTTGGGCTCCTGCATAAATTAAATCAAAATCATTAACATTTATTTCTTTTGAAAAAATATCAGAAGACATATCACAAACTAACGGTAGATTTGTTTTTGGAGTTTCATGGAATTGTGTTCCGTAGATAGTGTTATTTGAAGTATAATGAAAATAATCTAGATCATTTGGTATATCAAAGTCTTTAGGGATATATGTAAAACCCTTATCCTCAGATGAAGCGATTACATTTACATCAACACCTACTTTTTTAGCCTCTTTAATAGCACCTGATGCCCAAGTACCTGTATTTAAGTATCCAGCTTTTTTATTTTCTCGCATCATCGTTAGAGCTGCGATAGTAAAACCAAGAGTTGCGCCACCTTGTAAATAAGCTACAGAATAACCTTTTGGTACATTTAAAGCTTTTTTCACTAATTCTAATGCTTCATCCATTACCGCTACAAAATCTTTGTGTCTATGAGAGACTTCCAGAATGGATAGACCATTAAAGTCTAAAACTGCTTCAGATGCTTGTTTAAAAACATCTTGTGGTAAAATGCAGGGTCCTGCTCCAAAGTTATGTTTCATAAAAGTTTATTTATTTTGTTTAACTGTCTTTATAATAGATTTAGTTTTGTACAATTTGGTCTAAAGATAATTGTTAAATGTTAAAAAAAGATCATTTAACTTTAATTACTTCTATTTCGAAATTAAGAATTGAATGGGGTGGTATTTTATCTAATTCATAATCCCCATATCCTAAGTGGGGAGGAACAATCAACTTAATTTTCCCGCCTGGTTTCAGATACATCATACCCTCTTGCCAACCTTGAATTAGCTCATTCATTTGAAATGAAATTGGATTTTTTTTATGTTCACCGTCAAAAACAGTACCATTCACGAGTTTACCTTCATAATTAAAAGTAACCTCATCAGTTAATTTGATATATTCGCCCTTACCTTCATTTATAATTTTATAATACAATCCTGATTCAGATTTTTTATAATCTTTAAGTTTATTTTTTGTGATAAAATTTTGAATTTTCTTCTCAAAGTTAACATGATCTTCATCCGAATAGGTTTTACAACCCGATATTAAAAGTAGAAGGAAGAAATTAAAGATAATAGCTAAACAAATGTTTAATTTTTTAATTCTTTTTTTAGTCATTTTTAATGTAAATTGATTTTAATTTAAATCCATTGTTTCTCAATAGATTTATTAATCCTTCTTCACCACTAAGATGACCAGCACCAACTGCAATAAAGGTAGATGTTGAATTTATCTTAGAAATAATTTTAGGAAGCCATCTTTTATTTCGTTCTATTAAGAAATCATCAATTGAATAGGGATTATTAAGCGATTCTTTTTTTATCCATGTATGAATTTTTTCTAAATCTTGTGATTTATATGCTAATTGTATTTCTTTTAAAATTTTTTGGTTTTCGTTTGTTGAATCTATAGCGCTCATAATCTGTTTTTTATGGACATCTAAAGGTATTTTATCTAATAACGCGATTTGTTCTTCAATTGTTTCTAATCCTTCTATATTTTTAGATTTTGTTTTTAAAATTTTAAAAATTTCTTGTTCATAGGAAACAGTGTTATCTAAATATGGGAGTTGAGTTATTGTTTGATACAGTACAAAAGGTTTGAATTTACCATAATAATTTAAAAACTCAATTTCATCCATTTTAAGTTTTTTTAAAGACCAATTCAATAATTTGTCTTTTTCATTACTATTAAAATAATCAAGAATGCTTTCATTACTTTGAATCGTCAGTAATTCTTTGATATTTGAGTTTATTGGATAAGGGACTTCAAACAAAACACTCGCTGAAGCATTAATTTTTTCCTTCAAAAAATTCGGAAAATGAAAAAAATCTTTTTCTATGAGATGAATGGTGCCAAAAAGGTAAGATTTTTCTTTATTACCTGGCGATGTAATTTCCCAAAGTAGATTTTGTTTCGGTTTTTTTTTAAATGAAAAGGATAAAACAATCAATATTAATAGTGTAAAAAATAGTGGAATAGATTGTTTTATCATAGGTTATTAATCGATTCTTGTCAGTTCTGCTAAATAATTATCTTCACTATCATAAATTCTTCTGCATTTTAAGCCAACTTTGTTTGCTGCAGTGAATAGAGAGTCAAAATCAACATATAACCAATCAAACCAAGGACCTTTTTCTTTTTTATATTTCATTTGAAAGCGAAAATTACCGTAGTATTCGGTGTTAAGATTAACCCACATCGCGCCATCTTCATCTTCATATAGGTATTTAATGTCAGAAGAATCACACAACAAACGACCGCCTTTATTTAACAGGTTTTTTGCTTGATTAAGTGTGTTTTCTAGGTTTGAAAGTTTACCAGCAATTCCAATACCATTCATTAACATTAGAATAGTATCATATTTTTCGTTTTTTAAATTGAAGAAATTTGCTTTTATTGCATTTATATTTTGGCTAAGCATAAAATCAACTGCACCCTCAGATATGTCTATCGCAGTTACATCTTTTCCTAAATTTTTAAGATAACTGGCATGTGCTCCAGCTCCAGCTCCGACATCTAGAATTTTACCATTTGCTTCATTTAATGCTGCAATTTCTAATTCTGGCATTTCATCTTCACTTCTGAATAAAATTTCAATTGGAATTATATCATCTTCACAAATATCAGAAGAAACAATAATGTCATCAGGTTTTTTTGTTTTTGCATAATCCAAAATTGCTTTGCCAATTGGATCGCCAATTTTTTGTTCTGTCATATCTTAATAATCGTCGTAATTTGAATAGTCTTCTGAATCATAACCATCTTCGTAATCGTTGAATCCAAAGTCATCATCTTCATCATCTTCATCATCATCCAAAAATTGATTATCTTCCTCTTCAAAAGTAGGGTTTTTAGAATCTTCAGGTGGAGCCATACCAACAGATAAAGCTACTTCTGGAGCTGACACAATTTTATCTACTTTTTCGACAAGCTCTAGCAGGAAAATCCACATTCGCATGAAGTCATAAACTAAAATTAGTTTTTGATCTTTAACCTCAATAAAGTCGTTTATAATAGCTTGAGACATAACAGATGCTTTTTCATCTATAGCTTCATCACCATAATTTATGTCTAATAAGCTTATTTCATGTCCTTTATCCCAATTGTCATTAGAGACATAAAAAGAAGCCATTTCTTCTCCTTGAAAATTAAATGATTTCATAATTATTTGAAAAAGACTTTCGAAATTGTCATTTTCATCAATAATAACATCTCTAAAAATTTCCTTATCTTTTTCAGAATCAAGTAAAACCCTAAATTTTAATGCTCCCATATAAAAGAATTTGATTTTTTTAAAATTAATAATTTTATTTCTTTAACCCTATTTCTTCTGCAATTTCAAGCATAAAATTAAATGCTTGATCAAAGTCATTTTCTATAGTTCCCTCTAAAATAGCATCTTTAATTTTTGTTTTTATGTTTCCTATTTCAGCACATGGTCCAATATTAAATGTTTTCATAATAATTTCACCAGTAACAGGTGGTTGGAAATTTCGAATTTTGTCTTTTGATTCTACATCTTTTAATTTTTGTGATACTAACTCAAAGTTTTTTTTGAATTTCAAAACTTTAAATTCGTTTTTTGAAGTTACATCAGCATTACATAATACCATTAAGTCATCAATATCATCACCTGCTTCAAATAATAATCTTCTTATTGCTGAGTCTGTTACATTTCCTTTTACGAGAGCGATCGGTCTTAAATGAAGTCTAACTAGTTTTTGAACATATTTCATCTTTAAATCCAAAGGTAATTTCAACCTTTTAAATATTCTAGGAACGAAACGAGCTCCAAGATCTTCATGACCATGAAAAGTCCATCCGTGATCTTGTTCAAATCTTTTAGTGTTAGGTTTTGCAATATCATGCATAATTGCAGACCACCTCAACCATAAATTATTTGTGTTTTTAGAGATGTTATCAAGAACTTCAAGTGTGTGATAAAAATTATCTTTATGAGATTTTCCATTAATTGTTTCGACACCTTTGAGAGCAATCATTTCAGGGAAAAATTGGTGCAATAGTTTAGTGCTCTCAAGAAGTTTAAAACCTCTTGAAGGTTCATCAGATAAAATGATTTTATTTAATTCCTCAGTGATTCGTTCTTGGGTTATGATTTTTAATCTTTCAGAATTTTTTAATATAGCTTCAAGACTTTTTAATTCTATTTTAAAATTTAGTTGTGTAGCGAATCGAATAGCACGAAGCATTCTCAAAGGATCATCAATGTAGGTTTGTTCAGGATCTAGTGGTGTTTTTAATATACCATTTTTCAAATCTTCTAGACCATTGAATGGATCGATTAATGTGCCAAAATTTTGTTTCTGAAGACTTAAAGCAAGTGCGTTAATCGTAAAGTCTCTACGTAATTGATCGTCTTTTAAACTGCCTGCTGTAACTGATGGATTTCTTGAGTTTTCACTGTAGGATTCTTTTCTTGCACCAACAAATTCAATATCAAGATCTTTGTATTTAAAATGAGCTGTACCATATGTTTTAAAAACAGAAACTTTTTTCACACGTAAAATTTTAGAACTAGCTTCTGCTAATTCAATCCCATCACCAACAACAACAATGTCAATGTCTTTAGAAGGTCTTTCTAGAATTAAATCTCTTACAAACCCTCCAATAACATAGGCTTCAAGTTTTTTTTCTTCACAAATTTGTGAAACTATTTTAAAAACAGGATGTTTTAAATATTTAGACAGATCCATCGGTCTTTACAATAAATATGAGAAATAGAATTTATTTGCTTTATTTAAAATTAGTAAAACACTTGTGACATATTTATTTAGTCTCTTATAATTACAGGTGTACCAACTTTTACATTTGCAAATATAAAAGGAGCGTGCTTTGGTGGCATATTAACGCAACCGTGAGAACCGTTTTTTAAATAAATATTAGATCCAAATCTTCTTCTCCAATTTGCATCATGTAATCCATACCCTTTATAGAAAGGCATCCAATAGGAGACCGGCGCTTCGTAATCAGCTCCTTTTAAAGTGACGTTTGTTGCTTTAGTTTTGATAGCGTAAGTCCCCGTAGGAGTAGATCTACCTAATGATTTGTTTCCGGTAACCACATCTGATTCTAGTAGTAAACTACCTCCTTTAAATAACCAAACTTTTTGATGTTGAATACTCACTTCTACAAAGTCTTTAAGTCCAGCTTTAATTCCTTGAGGTATACTAATAGTTGTAAAAACTAAATCTTTTACTTTTTTTTCACCTGTAGTCACAAGTTTTGCAATTTCATGAATCTCGCTACTAATTTTTAGACGTTCAAAAGTAGGTTCACTATTTTGACTTGTTGTATCTGTGGTTGAGTATTTTTCAATAATTTCATTTAAAGGGGTTTCTACTTTGGTTGCTACATTTTGCAAATAATTCTGGACAGCGTTAAGATCAACTTTTACTATCATAGAATCATCTAATGATAACCATTTCCCAAAAGTTTCATGGTTAAGCTTAATTTCTTCTTTGGTTGATTTGAGGGTGATTTCAGAATCAAGACATTTTTCAAATTCTAATTTAGCTTTTTTTGTTCGTTCATCTTTGTGCTCATAAAGCGGTTTTTTGTAAAGCTGAAGTGATGTTAAATTAATTTTACGTAATTCTGATTTCTTGATGTTTGTGAGATAATTCTTTAATAAAACAGTATCAATTTCATTACCTTCAAAAGGTTCAACTTCTTCGAGTTTTCCATTTTTATATTTAAAGTTTGCGCTTAATGATTTTTCGAATGGAATTTTGTAAAGTTGATTTAAGAGGTTCGAAATAATGAAAGATTGACTTTTATTTTTAATTACTTTAAAGATCGATTTTTTGTATTTTTTTGAACTAATATTAACAGCAGCATTCCAAATCGTGTCTTTTTTATTCTCTTGTTCTTCAAATTCATAAGTTAGTTTAACGAAAGTATATAGATTATTAGCTCCTTGAATTTCTATTTTAGACTCAAAATCATTTTTAATCGTTATTTCTTTTTTCAATATTTTTTTCTTTTTTGGCTGAGAGCAATAAACGAAAATTAAGCTAACAATAACAAAAAGTGAAAATTTAATTTTTTTCATAAAATAAAAGTAGAATATCGGAAAAAAGACTTTAGAAAGTTTATAGTTTTTTTTTGTGTAAAAGTATAAAAAATACATTGAAGTTAACTGATTTGTAGTTCATTTGTTGTGATTTATTTAATAGTTAATATATTTCTTACAGTATGATTCTTTTTGTTTTTTATACTTGTAAGTTTATTCAAGTTTTACTGAATAGATTTAGTTTTACAAAAAAAGTTTATAAATTTAAGAATCAAATATTCATAATATGAGAGTTTTAATTTTTATAACGCTGTCTTTGATTTCTTTGAATTCATTTACTCAGACAAACTTAGACCCTGTGTTTTTTATAGGCCCGATGATTCATTACAATATTGGTTCACAGGAAAATAAATTTAGTTTTGCTATAGAAGGTTCAGCTTGGGCAATTAATACCAATTTGCCAGTTCCGCCAAGTATAGACTTAGGCATTGAATTCGAAAGAAAAAAACTAAGGGTGTATTCTGAGTTACAAACAGGTGCATTGTTAGGGGTATCATTAGGTCCAGTTGTTGAGTTTTCTGAAAATGATCCTGTCTTCGGATTTCAAAGTTCTATTTGGGCTTCTTTTATTACAGGTTTAGACTTAAGATACAGAAGAATCAATAGAGAAAATTTTTATGCTCCAGGGTTCTTTGTTAAATTACCAGTTTCGATGGATAAATTGAATACTGGATTTTAAGTTTTTAATATGAAGATTAATTACTTTATTTTCGTTTTTTTCTTCCTTCTGTTTTTATCGAGCTGTAGTTATCATTTAAGTCTAGATACAAAAAAAATGAATCTTGATTTTACTAATATTGATAGTGAAAGTATTACAAAAACAATTGATGTTGATATGTTTCGTTATTTAGAGGTTGATATAAACGCAAATATTGATTTGATTCAAAGTGATTCATTGATAGTTATAATAAATGGGAATAAACATTTATTAAGTCAGCTTGATATAATTGTTTCTAATAGTAAAATGAAAATTCAGTTTAAAAAATCAATTTTACAAAACAATGAATTGAATTTAAAAGTCTATGTGCCAAATCTTCAATACATTTTAATGAATGGGTCTGGAAAAATAAATATAAATAATTGGTCAAATGAAGATCGTTTGACTTTGAAAAACAATGGTGCAGCGACCTTTTCTTTATACGGATTGAGAAAAATTAAGCATTTAAATATTGAATTGCATGGTGATGGAAATTTTATTTCTACGGGTGAATCAGATAAAGTTAATCAGGTGAAATGTGTTTTAAATGGTTCTGGTAATATTGATTTTGAAACCATTAATTCTATTGATTCAGAAATTGAAATTAATGGGTCTGGAAATGTAACATTAGGAGAAATCGAATATTTAAACGCATATATTAATGGTTCTGGTAATATAATTTACAAAGGATTCCCGAAAATTCATCAAAAAAATATTGGTTCAGGAACTTTAATTCAAAAATGATTAGAAATTTGGATCTATTTGAAATGTCAATTCTTCTAGTGTCTTAGGATGTTTAAAAGAGATACTTTCAGCATGTAAATACAATCTTTCAGCTTTGTTTCCATATAAATCATCCCCTTTTATAGGTGTATTTAATCCTAATTTGTGTGATGCATGAACACGTAATTGATGAGTTCTGCCAGTTATCGGGTAAAAATAAATTCTAGACTGACCATTTATGACCTCAATTTCTTCAAATTCTGTTTTTGCATGTTTTCCATATTCGTAACACACAATTTGTCTTGGTCTATCATCTAAATCGACTCTCAAAGGAAGTTCTATGGAACCTTTTTTCGATATTATTTCATTTTCAAGTAGAGCTACATATCTTTTTTTTATTTGTCTTTTTAAGAATTGTCTCTGAAGATGATGGTAAGATTTAATGTTTTTTGCAAGTATCATTATGCCAGATGTTGACATATCTAATCTGTGAACAATTAAGGGTCCAGTTGCATTAGGAAACAATTCTTTAATTCTAGAATATACGGAATCAGAAATGTTTTTTCCAGGTACTGAGAGAAATTCTTCTGGTTTATTTATTAGAAGAATATCTTCATCCTCATAAATAATTGGTAAAGTTTTATTTATAGCAGGATTAATTAACATCGGATTCTCATCTACTTCTAACCCTTGTAACATGTGGTTTAATATAGGTTCGCATTTACCCTTGCAAGCGGGGTAAAATTGTTTGTGTTTTCTAATTTCTGAGACTGGAGAAGCCCCCCACCAGAATTCAGCCATGCAAATAGGTACTAAATCATTTTGAAAAGCATATTGTAATAATTTAGGAGCTGCACATTCTCCGGCACCTGCAGGAGGAGTGATACCAAGATTTTCTTCAAATATTGATTTTAAACTGAGTAGTTTTTTATCAGCATTTAGGAATGTATATTGTTTAAATATAAGTTGCTGACAATCGGATGATTTTTTTCTTCTTAGGTTTTTAAGTTCATTAATTTCCGTGTTGTACTTTTCAATTTTTGTTTCAATAATTTCTTTCTTCGTTTTCCAATAATTCGTTCGATCTTTCAAAAAATAACTTTCTTGAATACTTTGCTTGTTTAATTTGTCAAGTAAATCCTTATCATCAACACTATTTTCAATGATTGTTTTTCTTCTAAGATCTCTTAATTTTTTGTTTTCTTTTATCTCTTTTTTGATATTTTGAATTTCATTATTGAATTGTATAATCAACTGCTCTAATTCATCTTTTGTTTTAATGAATTCATCAGAATTTTCGAGTTTTTCTATTCGAAATGTAAGTTCGTTTAATTTTTTTTCTTCCTCTAAGAAAAAACCATCTTTATCCAATAAATCATATACTGGTGGAACAAATCCAAAATGATGATTCTCATTTCCTAATTTTCCTGAAAAAGCTGCTAAATAACCTAACTCTCCATTCACTTTTTGCACAACTAGTACCCCAAACATTTTACCAATAACCAAACCATTTTTTGAATTATCAAGTCCAAAGTTATGATCAAGATTTTTTAAATTTTCAAGATGATTTTGAATTTCTTGAGCTGCAACTTTCGCAAGTGGGTGTGGTTCGTAATAAAAAGGAAAGGTGAATTTATTAGGTAAAGGGATAGACGATATGTCTTTTTTGAAAAAGTGTATCATTTTAGAGAATAAAAAAGGCATCATTAAGATGCCTTGATTAGTTTAAATTACATTTGAAACAAAGGATAATCTTTCATCA
>VFQS010001552.1_pt1 | contig 20792 bp, 22 predicted proteins | sample 3512361 | NCBI WGS metagenome assembly VFQS01 (sample SAMN10412375, study PRJNA504923) | tailings metagenome | isolation source: Relicate 1 Philex TSF3 active mining | place: Philippines
TCACTTTTCTCAAGGTCCATTACCATTGAACCATAATCAACAGAAAACCAATCTAAAAATAATTCAAAACTTACTTTTTCTGGCCATAAATTATTTTCTTCTGTAACTGCTGACAATTCATTTGAGAAAATCTTTTTGTAATTTTTTTCCAATACAGGAATTAAATCATAAAAATCCTCTTCTACCAAATAAATGTTTGACTCTACATCGTCACCCTCTTTAAAAGTTACTTCTGATTGAATCGGATTAGCCCAATCCCAAAACGCTTGCTTTGGCTTAATTGTCAAATAACTACGGTTTACTAATTTCATTTTTTCAATTTTTGAGTAGATTTAAATGCTTTAAGATCAGTTGTATACAGCGGACAATTTGTTGTATCTGAAATACAATCAACCCAAATAGTTTTCTTTACTGGTTGCTGATAAAGGATATATTTCCAATGTTTTCCAAATCCACAATCGGTTAATTTATGGAGATAAAATTCTGGCTTAAAGGTACGACCAAATTCGAGATAGACCACGCTTTTATCCTGTACTAACACTAAAAAACCTTTTTTAGAAACAAAAACTTCATCGCCAACAATTAAACTAATTTTACGTTCTCCGAATTGATCTAACCAATTAAAAAAAGCTTGATTTGCTTTAATTGAATCCGTCCATTTCCAATGTTTGTAAGCTAATAAATCGGGTAAATTAAAATTCACCTTATCTGTTTTTAGAGGATGGAAACGCTCTGGAAAATCGAAAGTAGAATCAATAAAAGTTGTTTCTTTATTTATTTTCAAACTATCACACAGCCTATTAACGAAAAAAGAAAGTTTTTGTGTGGTGTCATTTACTACTGTTGTATCTTTTTCTTCTTTATTTTCTTTAGATCCTGAAACTATTTCATCCAAACCAACGACTTTTTCCTGTTCAGAAGAACATGAAAAGATTAAAAGAATTGTAATTAAATATAAATAATTTTTCACAAAACAAAGGTAAGAAGCATTCGCGATAAAACATAAAAAAAGCCAGACATTCCGTCTGGCTCTTCCCACTTAAAAATCAAACCACTCAAACGTGATCTATGAAATTTACTTAACCAATAAAAAGTATAGAATTAAAATTACATCTATACTTACACATACTACTGCCCCTCTCGTGATCCACTTCATCGGTGCAACGGCAAGCAGTAAACTCAAGGTAGCCATTGTTGGAACAATCACCAAAATCAAGGTAGAAATGTATTTAATTGCTCCTAAACCAACTGCTACTCCTCCAAAGCAACCTACTATCAGAATGATTAAACTTATTAATCCAAAGCGATTAAACTCTGATTCAGTTACCATGTTTGCTTCTATATGTTTTGTACTCATAACTTATGTTTTTTATACTACAAAGTTGCTACATTACTTAAAGTCAGGGTGTGATGAGAATTAGGTAAAAAAGTGATTTTAATCAGGAAATAAAAAAAGGCCATTTCTTAAAAGAAACAGCCTTGCAATCTATTTTGGATATTTTTATTTTGATTTCAAATAAGCCTCCACGTTTTGTTGAATACGTGCTGTAATGTCTGAATTATCAGCTTTTTCGAATTTTACACCCGAAATTTTCTCAAATAATTCAATGTATCTTTCTGTTACAAGGTTCACAAAATCTTCTGGCATATCAGGAATAGTTTGTCCTTCTAATCCTTGAAAACCGTTTTCAATCAACCATTGTCTAACAAATTCTTTTGAAAGTTGCTTTTGATCTTCTCCTTTTGCTTGACGTACTTCGTATCCATCTGCATAAAAATATCTTGACGAATCAGGTGTATGAATTTCGTCGATTAAATAGATTTTACCATCTTTCAATCCGAATTCATATTTGGTATCTACCAACAACAACCCTCTTTCTTTTGCCATTTCAGTACCACGTTGAAACAAAGCACGAGTGTAAGCCTCTAATTGCTCGTAAATATCTTTGGGAACGTAATTGTTAGCAATAATCTCTTCTCTTGAAATATCTTCGTCGTGTCCTGCATCGGCTTTTAAAGTTGGTGTAATGATAGGCTCAGGAAAACGATCATTTTCTTTCATTCCCTCAGGCATTTCGACACCACAAATGATTCTTCTTCCTGCTTTATATTCTCTTGCAGCATGTCCAGATAAATAACCACGAATTACCATTTCCACACGAATTGGTTCACATTTCAAACCAACTGAAACCGTTGGGTCTGGTGAAGCCAATAACCAATTTGGCACAATATCTTTAGTCGCATCTAAAAAAATAGTCGCTATTTGATTTAATACTTGTCCTTTATAAGGTATACCTTTTGGTAATATATGGTCAAAAGCAGAAATTCGATCTGATGCCACCATTACTACTAAATCATTTTCTAAGGTATAAACATCTCTTACTTTTCCATTGTAAACGGACAATTGTCCCGGAAATTGAAAATTGGTGTTTTTTATTGTATTACCCATATTAAGTTATGATTTATGATTTAAGAATTATGATTTATGACTTTTTATATAAATATCTTTTAACTAATTACTAATCACTAACGACTATTCACTATTGACTAACCACTAATGACTATTGACTCTTATCAATACTCTTCTCTTGCTCCTCTTTAACAGCAAATGCATCAATTATTTTTTTAACCAAAGGATGACGAATGACATCATTTTGATTCAATCGAATAACGCCAATTCCCTCCACTTCTTTCAAAGCATCTAATGCATACTTTAAGCCTGATTTTTGTTTGCTTGGTAAATCTACCTGCGACATATCTCCAGTAATGATGAATTGAGCTGTTTGTCCCATACGCGTTAAGAACATCTTCATTTGCATCACCGTTGCATTTTGGGCTTCATCTAAGATAACGAAAGCATTATCCAAGGTTCTACCTCTCATAAACGCTAAAGGTGCTATTTCGATAATTCCATACTCCATCATTTGAAGCAATTTATCAGGCGGAATCATATCTCGCAAAGCATCATACAAAGGCATCATGTATGGATCTAATTTTTCTTTCATGTCACCGGGTAAAAAACCTAAGTTTTCTCCAGCCTCTACAGCGGGCCTAGTCAAAATGATTCGCTTCACTTCTTTCGCCTTCAAAGCCTTTACTGCTAAAGCAATCGCTGTGTAAGTTTTACCAGTACCAGCTGGTCCTACGGCAAACACCATCGCGTTTTTACTTGCTGCACTTACTAAACGCTGTTGATTAATGGTTTTAGCTTTGATTTTAGTACCCCCATTTCCATGAACCAACACTTCATCCCCATTAACCTCAGGTTTTATATTAGCATCTTCAAGTAGTACTTGCTCTATAATATTCTCATTCAGTGTATTAAAACGATGATAATAATCAGATAATTGAATTGTTTTTTTCTCAAAAAGTTCGATTACCTCTTCTTCGCCAAGCACCGTAATATCATTACCGCGTGCGACCAATTTTAATTTAGGAAAATAACGTTTTAATAATTGCAAATAGACATTATTTACACCAAAAAACTCTACAGGATTGATTCCTTCAATGGTAATAACTTTCTCCAAACGTTAATCTATTAATTTCTATTGATGAATATTAAACTGAATTAAATTTTAAATTTGTAACAAAGTTATATTTTTTTGTCAATCAACAGTAACGAAAAGTATGCAGATCATCACACTTACTACTGATATGGGAACGCAAGACCACTATGTGGCTGCTATCAAAGGTACTATATTAAAACACCTAGACAAGGTTCATATTGTTGATATTACTCACGAAGTTCAATCATTTTCAACCAATCAAGCTGCTTATTATTTAAAAAATTGTTTTGAGGATTTCCCTGAGGGTACAATTCACATCATTGGTGTTCAAAGTGAACCTATAATTCATTTTGAATCCGATAATATGAATGCATACCCTGCAGTTCTAAAATTTAAAAATCATTTTTTTATTGGAACAGATAATGGTATATTTAGTTTAATAGTACAAGATAATCAGATAGATGGATTTTGGAGATTGGATGATGTACTTTCCAATAAAAACATGTTCAACTTTCCTGTTAAAAACATTTTAGTCCCAGCAGCATGCAAATTAGCCCAAGGAAAAAATATCGAATCATTTGCTTCTGAACAATCTGAATTTAAAAGACAAATTTCTTTTCATCCTACTGTTGAACCAAACATTATTAAAGGAAACGTTATTCATATCGATCATTATGGAAACCTTATTACAAACATTGATAAAACAACTTTCTTTCAATTTGGAAAAGATATTCCTTTCACAATATTTTTCCGTAAAAAAGAATATTTCATCGATGAAATTTCCATGTCTTACTCAGATGTTCCGAAAGGAGAAAAAGTTGCTATTTTCAATTCTAACAACTTACTTGAAATTGCCATCAACCAAGGGTCTAAAGATCGAAAAAATGGAGCAAGTTCCTTGTTTGGTATTTCTGTAAACGACATCGTTCGAGTAGAATATTCACCACGTGGTTCGAAAGAGACACTAGAATCTTTGTTTTAATGATCACGAGAATAGTCAAACTTCACTTTCAAGAAGAGAAAGTTTCTGATTTTCTTTCACTTTTCGATCAAGTAGTAACAAAAGTAAACGCATTTCCTGGCTGTCAGAAAATGCATATGCTTCGTGACATCAACAATCCTGCGATTTTCATAACACATAGCTTTTGGGATACAGAAGAAGATCTAAATAAATATAGAGATTCTGAACTTTTTCAATCCATTTGGCCAACAATAAAACCTTGGTTTGCGGAAAAACCTCAAGCGTGGAGCTTGGGTAATGTTTAATTTTTAATGTTTAATGATTAATTTTTAATGGTTGATTAAAGATCAAGCATTTATTTTTATCATTCAAACAGTTTTTAATAAGGTCTATTTTTATTACTACATTTACAAAAATCAATTAAGATGCCTTTTTCTTCCTTGGGACTTTCCCCTATCCTTCTCAAAAACATTGAAAAACAAAATTACAAATCAATTTATCCAATACAAGAACAAGCTATTCCTGCCATCTTAAAAAAGCAAGATGTACTTGGGATTGCTAAAACAGGCTCTGGGAAAACTGCTAGTTATTTACTACCACTTTTACAACAACTAGAAGGTTCAAAACCTGCCAAAAACAGACATATAAAGGCGCTGATTTTGGTGCCAACTCGTGAGCTTGCTATTCAGGTAAGTGAAGTTGTTGATTTATTTAGTGAAGGTTTAAGCCCATCGGTTAAATCATTGGCAGTTTATGGTGGGGTATCGATTAATCCTCAAATGATTAAACTACAAGGTATTCAACTGTTGATTGCAACTCCTGGTCGACTCCTAGATTTAATAGCGTCAAAAGCAATTTCATTAAGTGAAGTTGAAACGTTGGTGTTTGATGAAGCTGATAAAATGTTGAATTTAGGATTTCAAGAAGAAGTAAATAAAATTATTTCTTTGTGTCCGAATAAACGTCAAAACATTTTATTTTCAGCAACTTTAAGTGAAGAAATTGAAAATATTACTCACTTGGTGTTACATCAGCCAATTGTAATTAAAATAGATACTGACGAATACACGATTGACAAAATCGTTCAAACTGGATATTTTATATCCGAAGAAAAAAAAGGTCCTTTATTGCGTTTTTTGATTCATAAAGAAAATATGCAGCAAGTATTGGTCTTTACTTCTTCAACCTTCAAAGCGGATTCTGTAACTGAAAAATTAAATAAAAACGGCATAGAAGCACGTGCAATTCATAGTAAAAAGAGTCAAGGTGCCCGTTTAGAAGCCTTAAATCGTTTTAAAGCAGGTAAAACTCGCGTGTTAGTAACCACGGATTTGTTGGCTCGTGGTATAGATATACAATTTTTGCCCTATGTTATTAATTATGAATTACCAAGATCTCCGAAAGATTACATTCACCGAATTGGTAGAACAGGAAGAGCAGAAGCATCAGGTGAAGCAATTTCATTTGTAACACCAGAAGACCAACATCATTTCAAAGTAATTCAAAAAAAGATGAAAAAATGGGTGACTATGGTAGATGGTGATTCGTTGTTGTAAAGTCAAAATCTGAACTAAAATTCACCTAAAGTTTGTTGTATGTTGAAGATTTAATCTTCATGTAACTTTTTGACATCGTAATTTTCTTGATAGTTATGTATTATTCTATACAATTTGGTAGCTAATTCCTTATCGTCACAAATTAAATAAAAATCATAGTTACCATATTTATATTTACTGTAAAAAGGAATTTCACTATTCCATCCAGCTTTAGACATTCGTTTAATCATTTCGAAGATTGGAAAATCTTTTTCATAAAAAAAGATGCATAGAATTTTTGGCTAGATATAAATTAATATCATTTTCAGTTACCAAATGCTTTGGATACGAAAATCCTTCAAGTCTTTTGAGCATTTTTTTTTTGTTTAAGAAGACGCTTACGATTTTGTCGTCTATTTAGATAAGCTTTAAAAGTTGAAATATGAATGTAGCCAGAACCAACTCCATAAAATAGAGCAGAAATTACTAAACCTAAAATAACAACAGCTAATAGAGACATTTATTTTTTTGAGTTGTTCAAAAATTACAGTTATCATTAGTTAGTCTAAAATCCTCTTCCAAAGTCAAATCCAAACTAAAATTTAATTAAAATAATCTTTTTAAGCAACTTATTTTTATTTCAGACTTATTTTTAAATCAAAATCTCTTTTAATTGTTAGCAGTGCTTCAGCATTCCCTTTAGCATCATCTACTGGATTATGAGTGTGTTTAGTTATTCTCAGGTGTTTGAAATTTTGAAACATATCTTTAACAATCCCTTTATACAAACTTCCTAAATTTTGAGAACTATGTCCGAAAGGATTTTTTTGAATGAAATGATGAAAATACCAGCAAATAAACATCCAGTCGAAACCATTATTATCACTTATAAAAACGGCTTGACCTTTTGAGTTTTCTTTTATCCAATTTGCAAAATCTTGCATTACTTTTTGAGGTTCATCAAATGTCAACGTTTCTTCTCTGCTAAATCCAGATACTGCCAAAGCTTGGGGAATCCATTTATCCGAAATAGGTTTTAATTTTCCGTAAAAAGTTTTGTTCAAATTATCATCAACCAAAACAGCTCCAAATGAAATCATTGAATAATCTCCAGGAATAGGCCCATCTGATTCTATATCAACCATAATGTAACTCATAGTATTAAAATTTTAAGCTTCGTAATTCAAATATTCTTTTAATTCTTCTTCTGTAAATAGAATTTTATAATTTGGATTTTTATGATAATTCATTTGTTTTGACTGGTACATTTCTCCCTCATCAATTGTCCAGCATATCTGATAGTAGGAAATATATCCTTCTTTTTCATTTTCATTATCACTCCATCTTTTTTGATGGGCCTCCCAGCTATCATTTTCACAACATTCACATTCTCCGAAATAAACTGCTTCATATCCACAAATCTCACAAAACTCTGGACTAGCAAAATGTTTAAGATAATTAGTATTTAAGCTTGGGAAAACTATTGGAAAGTTTTTGATGAAATTTCCAAAACCAATATTTGTTCTTGAAATATATAATTTATTATCTCTCCATCCCTGATGTTCAACTATCGCTTTCTTAAATTCTATAGTCAAAAATTTATACCTATTCTCATAATCAAAATCCTCAAACGAAGCATCTTTAATATCACTCCAAAAATAACGATTTCCATTGTGAATAAAGCCTGCTTTTTCAAGTATGATTTTCCCTCTGTTTTCTAAGTAATGCTTTCTACAAGCTACATAATCCCAACCTGAATTGTGCCTAATTTCACCTCTTTCACCACAAGTTTCACAGATGTTTTCAGATTTTTCTCCATATTTTGAAATTATCATTCTTATTTGGCTATTATAATCGGAATTTGTATAAAATTTAAGCCTAGCATACTTTTCTTTAATACACGAAACTTTTTTATCCCATCCATTTTCATTTAACTCTTTTATGAGTTGAAGTGTTAAAGGATACCAAGCTTCTGATATTTGTAATTGAATTTGATTTAATTCTGCAAGTTTTAGTAAATCAAATTCATTGATTTCATCATTTATAATAAAATCTTCTAAAGTTGTACAGTGTTTATTTATAAAATCTGTACTCCTGTATAGATTATCTCTTTTTATTCTTATCGCTTCCACAGAATTATTAAGAGAAAAATGTTCAATGGAAGCACCATTAGATTTGGCTATACGAGCATGAATTTTATCAATCAAATCTTGATGTTTATTAAACTTTTTTAATTTTAGTCTACGAATTGTTAAAGGTATTAAGATAACAAAAAGTAAAAGTATTACTTCGATTATAAATACTGTTGTTAGTGTCATTTCGTTCTTTTTACTATATTTCTTATAAAGTTTACACAAACGTCTATTCTTCAATATACTTATTTCAAAGCCTAAATTCGAACCTTGATTACCTAAAAATAGTCTTTTTAAGGGACTGTAAAATCAAGATGTTCATTTTAAGTATATAAAAGTTTTAAATTATTAATCAGATTTGGCATTCGATTTATTTAAAGTATATAAATATTTCACTTTTCGATTTAACGTTAAATGATTTAATTTTAGCTGGAGCCCATTTTGTCTGTTCAATTAATTGAATAATTATTTTTTCAAATGGTTTATATACTTCATAATTAAAATTATCTTTTTTCATTTTAGAATTCCAGAAAATAAATTCTGCAATTTTAGCTTTGGCTTTTCCTTTTTCGTCAAGATCTAAATCTATTTTAGCCATGGCAAGAGAATTTTCATCTGTCTTATATACATAATTATCGGGGTAGTGAACAAGTTTTTCAAATTCAGCCTGAAGTCCTGAATGGTTTCTACGGTCTACTTTTTTGTCCCCTGGAAAAATAGGAGGTTTGTCCCAATCTTCAAGTTCATATACTTTGTCCAAATTTTTTGAAATAAAAATACTATCAGCAACATATAGAAGTGAGTCTATAAATTTTTTGCCATATTTCGCTTCTATTTGCTCTTTCATATACGAACAATAGCAATCTTCTATTTGACCTTCAATTATAACATCAGAAGCGAACTCATTTACGAAATAAATAGTATTCTTTTGTAGTAATTTTTCCATTTCTTTTTCACATCTAAGAAAAGGAAATTGGGTATAATTACAATAAGTTAATACTCCATTTTTAAAATGCAACATAGCATTTTCCCGCTCTTTTAAACAGGTAATATCTGAAGTAGCATTTTTATTAAATTTTAAATCTTTCTTGTTTTTTTGTAAACAATTTGAAAATAAAAAACTTATAAAAAAGAATAGAATTATTGATTTCATGATTTTTGATAAAAACAAAACAACTTCGAATAATATGTTATAAAGTCCATTTATAGTTGATTTATTTATAAAAAAACCGTTCGATTACCACGATTCATTAACTAAAATATATTTTTTTCTTACCATGGTCAATCTGTATGAAAGTTGCCCTTTTTGTAATTCAATACGGTCTAAAGAAACTAAGATAAATCTATCTTTAAACTTTCCTTTATCATAAATGGATACTATTAGTTTATTTGCTTTGTTTTTTTTTAATCTTAATTTCAAACCATAATTATTTGGATCTAGGTCTGAGTATGGAGGTTCAACACAATTGAAAAATTCAGTTAAATTAAAAGTTGTTCTATTACAAAATGTCCAGTCAATATAATTACAGCATTTAGCTGAGATGTGAAAATAATCATTACTATAGAGTTTTACTGTATCAGATTTGTAATAACTACTATCTATGTTACAAGCACTCCATTCTGTTTTAGATTGTGGGCTAAATCTGTTTTTACGAGTGTAAAATATTGATTTAAAGTTCTTTTTATTTAAAGTTACGTTTTGTTCGATAGAATAGTTATCCTGAGAAAAAAAATATGTTACTTGAAAAAGTATTAAAAGAAGGGTGAAGTTAAAACTTATTTTTTTCATGACTAGTTTTTAGTATTTTCAAGTTGTTTTGCAAATTCGTTGTCCGATTTTGTTGGACTATTTTCTAATGCTCTTATAACAACTTCTTTCAGGTCTTCAGTCTTTGCATATTTTTCTAACATTGGTTTTAAGTTACACATTTTTTGAATCTCCATTGAAGAAATTACCCAGCCTTTAGATTCTACATCCCAAGTTTCCAAAAATCCAACAAGTTGTTTTTGTAATGTTTCATCTTGTCCCAAACTTGCCAAACATTGTATTGCCAATACTTGCTCATTTCTCTTTTCGGAGTTTACATATTTTCTACAAGTTTTCTCAACAGCTACAGTATCGTATTGTATATACATATTGGTAAGTATGTCAACTGGAAGTCCAACTGGATATGATGAAAACAATTTAAACAATTCTTCTGAAGCATTAGAAGCTTTGTTTGTCATTAATGCTGTACTGCTCCAAGTTTTCAAAAGCGAGGTTTCATCAGATTTTATTTTTTCAATAAGTTTATCATTAAATGTTGCGTCTTGCGCCGCACCTATTAAACGATAAGCTAAAACTCTTTTTTCTGGGTCAGAAGAATTAAAGAGGGTTGTAATATTATTAGAGTAACATTCACAGTTCTTTAATGTCGAAAGGCTGTGTTTAAATTCATAGTCAAACAACATATTATTGATTCTGTAAAAGTCTTCTTCATTTAAATCGTCTTTAGTTATAGATAGGTTAATCTCATTTTTTAAAGGCTCAGGAATAGAACATTTTTGTCCGCTCGAGCTGTTGCATGAAATAAGTGTACAAATAATTGAAAGTGTCAGAAGTCTTTTCATTTTGCTGTTTTAAATTTACGCTTCAGGGTCGTTCGTCTAAAAACCACTTTAAAAGTCTATATTCGAACTTAAATTTAATAAAAATAAAGATTTTAAGCGACTTTAAATTCTAGATGTTGAATTGTTGAAAAGGGGAATCAATTGTTGAAAGTCCATAGAATAGGTTTCGTTCAACAGCTCTTTCATCGCTCGTCTTTCATAAACGACGAAAGGTTAGTTGTTATAGTTTTTTTTCTCTACATTCTTAACTTTCTTCGAAATCAGTTCTGCTAAATCTCGATATTCCATTTCATTCATTGAACTTTTAGGCAATAACACATTAGAATCAGAAAATAGCCAAATAAACTTTTCACTGATAATTGCTTTTTCTATTACTTCCCAATTCAGTTTAAGCTCCTCATTATCTTGAATATGAAGAATATAATCCTCATTATATTTTAGTCTTAAATCTTTTGTTTTTTCAACTCTTTTTAAAAAAGTTTCCACCGATTTTTTCCAATCAATTATAGGTTTTGCAACCTTCCAAAAATCATATACAAATAATGAATGAAAAACCGACCCTATAATAAATATCGAACTATCCTTCAAGTTTAATGCATAAACAGCAAAAAAAGGAAAAGTAATTAATGCAATTAACAAAAAAATGGATTGTTTTTTTGTGTTAGGTCCAAAAAAGTACTTTTGATTATTATCTATGTAATATATCGCTCTTAAATCTTCAATATTTTTATTTAGTCTAATTTCGATCACACTTGATTACCTATCACTTATTTACACCCCACTTACACCATATTAATCACATCGCAACCGAACACTAACCATTAAAAATCAAACATTAATAATTAACCCTACATTCCCAACATCAACAGCTCTATCGACTTGTACTTCAATCCAAAAACTTTTCCTAAAGCTTCCGAAGTCAAAGTTCCTTTGTACATATATACTCCTGAACGGAAACCAGTATCATCTTTGATTAACTCTTTACAACCACCGTGGTTCCCCATTTCTAATAAGATCGGAGAAAAAATATTGGAAAGACCAATCGAAGCCGTTCTTGATACACGTGAAGCAATGTTTGGTACACAGTAGTGAATAACACCGTGTTTGATAAAAGTAGGATTGTTGTGATTCGTTACACGTGATGTTTCAAAACACCCTCCTTGGTCAATACTCACATCTATGATAACTGAACCTTCTTTCATGCTTTCCACCATCTCTTCTGTTATAATACAAGGTGTTCTTCCATATTTAGAACGAATGGCACCGATAACAACGTCCGCTCTACGAACAGATTCAGCCATCATACTCGGATTTAAAACCGAAGTAAATAAACGCTGACCTAAATTATTTTGTAATCTTCTCAAACGAGATAAAGAACTATCAAACACTCTAACAGATGCACCTAATCCCAAGGCAGCTCTTGCAGCATATTCTCCAACTATACCAGAACCTAAAATAACCACTCTCGCTGGTTGAACACCTGCAATTCCACCTAACATTACTCCTTTTCCATGTTCGTAATTGGAAAGTAATTCTGCTGCTATCGTTACAGAAGTTGTACCAGCAATCTCTCCCATCGTTCTTACCACAGGGTAAAATCCATCTTCATCCTTTATGTAATCCCAAGCAATGGCAGTTACTTTTTTCTCCATCAACTTTTTAAGCAATTCTTTAGGTTGAACGGATAATTGCAAAGCAGAAATCAAGGTTTGATTTCCATGCATTAATTCCACTTCTGTTTCTGTCGGTGGTGCCACTTTAAAAATGATATCACATTTATATACATCTGCAACATCATAACAAACCTCTGCACCTGCTTCTGAATAATCGTTATCCGTATAATTAGAACCTTCCCCACATTTAGATTCAATTTTTACACGATGTCCATGAGCTACTAACAACGCTACAGCTTCTGGAACAAGAGCTACTCGATTTTCTTGAAAAGCAATCTCTTTCGGTATTCCAATGTGTAAATATCCTTTTTTACGTTTAATCTCAAGTGTTTCAGCTTGAGGCAATAAACTACTATCTTGAATCAGGGCTTTTAATAAATCAGGATTTGTCGTCATTTTTTATCGTTATAGTTCTAGATAAATCTTCTTCAACGCGAAGATACACCCAAATTGTGTTATCTGGCAAGAGTTCCATCATTTTTTCTGGCCACTCTATCAAACATATACATTTTTGATATAATAATTCTTCAACCCCTATATCAAAAACTTCCTCCAAATCATTCAATCTATACAAGTCAAGATGATATACAGAACCAAAAAATGGGCTTTCATATTGGTTTATTAAAGAATAAGTTGGAGAACCATCTAATTCATCGATCCCCATCGACCTCAAGATTTGTTGTACCAATGTAGTTTTACCAGCCCCCATTTGCCCCTCTAAAGCAATTACTTGATTCTCTTTTAATAAAGATAACAATTCAACTGCAACATACTTTAAGGAATCAATCGTATTTACTGAAAATGTTTTCATTTCTTCTTAGGCTTTAATTCCACAAACGGAATGCATAATTCTTCCATAGAAAGTCCACCATGCTGAAAAGTATTTTCGTAGTGATTTACAAAATGATTGAAATTATTTGGATAGACAAAAAAATCAGCTTCACGAGCAAACACAAACTCACTCGAAACATTCGCTTTTGGCAGATAGATTTGTTTCGGATCTTTCACAACGAAAACATCTTTTTCTTTGTACGTCAAATTTCGACCTACTTTGTATCTCAAATTAGTATTCGTTGATTTCTCACCCATTATTTTTATGGGATTATTCACTTTCACTGTTCCATGGTCTGTAGTGACAACCAACTTAAATCCGAGTTGAGCTACTTTTTGAATGATCTCCATCAAAGGAGAATGTTCAAACCACGACAAGGTCAAGGATCTATATGCCGCTTCATCATCCGCTAATTCTTTGATGATATTCATTTCAGTTCTGGCGTGAGAAAGCATATCAACAAAGTTATAAACCAATACATTTAAATCATTATTTTTCAATTGATTAATTTGATCAATATACTTTTTTCCAGCTTCTAGGTTTGTTATTTTGTTGTAAGCTAACTTTATTTGTTTACCGTGGCGCTTGAGGTTTGTTTCTAAAAATTCTTTTTCATATTGATTTCTACTCCCTTCATCTTCTTCATTTGACCATAATTTAGGAAACATCTGTTGGATTTCAGAAGGCATCAACCCAGCAAACAATGCATTTCTTGCATAATGAGTAGCAGTTGGTAAAATACTAAAAATCACCTCATCTGTCTCCACCTGAAAAAATTTAGAAAAAATGGGTTTCAATACTTGCCATTGATCATAGCGCAAATTATCAATTACTAACAAGAAAATTTTATCTTCAGGTAGGCATTTGAACACTCTGTTTTTCAAAACAGTGTGCAACATCTCAGGGGCTTTATCCTTATTTTTCAACCAATATTCATAATTATCTTCCACAAATCGACAGAACAAATCATTAGCTTCTTTCTTCTGCGAAATCAAAATCTCTTTCATTCCGGAATCTTGAATTTTCTGAAGTTCAAGCTCCCAAAATACAATTTTCTGAAAAATAGCAATCCATTCCTCAAACGTATCACAATCGTTGATTCGATTTCCTAAAAGTCGAAATTCCTGTTGATAATTGTAATTTACTGTTTGTGAAACTATTTTTTCATGATCCAAATTCTTCTTTAAGCTAAGAAGTAACTGATTTGGATGAACTGGTTTAATTAAATAGTCAGCAATTTTTCTACCTATAGCATCTTCCATAATCGATTCCTCTTCACTTTTTGTTACCATAACAATGGGTAACTCTGGTTTAATTTCTTTAATTTTTTCGAGAGCAACCAACCCAGAAACACCAGGCATATTTTCATCTAACAAAACTAAATCATAATGATTTTGTACACACAACTCAATTGCTTCACCTCCATTATTTATCGTTTCAACTAAATACCCTTTATTTTCTAAAAATAAAATATGTGGTTTCAATAAATCAATTTCATCATCTACCCAAAGAATTTTAGTTTGCATATGGCTGAATATTTATAGTTTTGAAAAAAGTTTAAATTTAATCCTTTGAGACCAAATATAAAACCCAATAATAAAAAGAAATTAATTAACGATCCTGTATATGGTTTTATTACTATTCCTGATGATTTAATTTTCGATATAATTCAACACCCTTATTTCCAAAGACTAAGAAGAATATCACAGTTAGGTTTAACTAATTTAGTTTATCCAGGTGCTTTACACACACGTTTTCATCACGTACTTGGAGCCATGCATTTAATGACGCTAGCCGTAAATACAATTCGAAGAAAGGGACATGACATCAGTCAAGAAGAAGAGCAAGCAGTATTATTAGCCATCTTACTACATGATATCGGACACGGACCTTTTAGCCATTCCTTGGAATATGATATTGTTAAAGGAGTTAGTCACGAACAAATTTCAGGATTTTTCATTCAAGAATTAAGTAAAAAACTCGATGGAAAACTTGATTTAACCTTATTGATTTTCAATAATAAATACCCTAAAAAATTTTTACATCAATTGGTTTCAAGTCAATTAGATATGGACCGGTTAGATTATCTTAATCGAGATAGTTTTTATACAGGTGTATCAGAAGGCATCATTGGTTCTGACCGTTTAATCGAAATGCTCAATGTAAAAGATGGGAATTTAGTCTTAGAAGAAAAAGGGATTTATTCGGCTGAGAAATTCATTGTAGCTCGAAGAATTATGTATTGGCAAGTGTATCATCATAAAACGGTTACATCTGCAGAACAAATGCTCATTCACATTATGAAAAGAGCTAAAGAGTTATCTTTAAAGGGAAATGTTCTGTTTGCTAGCCCTGCACTAACCTATTTTCTTCAGAACGATATTCACTTGGAAAATTTCAAAAACAGTGATAAAACCTTAATTCATTTTTCAAAACTAGATGATTACGATATTCTTAGTGCTATTAAAGTTTGGCAAGATTCGGATGACAAGGTACTCTCTTTTCTGTGCAAACGATTGATCAATAGGGAACTTTTTAAAATCGAAATTTCAAAAGAACCTTTTTCAGACGATCGAATTCAGTTAGAGAAAGAAATTGCACGACAAAAATTTAACTTTAAAGACGAAGAATTAGAATATATTATTTTTCACAGAAAACAAACAAATAATGCTTACAATAAGAAAAAAGAAAAAATAAATATCTTTTTAAAAAATGGTGAAATAATTGATCTGGCAAAAGCATCTGACAATCTAAACATCAATGCTCTAGCTCAACCGGTTGAAAAATATTGTTTGTGTTATCCTATATAATTTTCATTGTAAATATGAACTTAACAACACCCCTTTATTAAATTTTAACAACATATAATTTTATTGTTTTTTTTTATTTTCTTTGCAGACTAATAAATTGATGTATTTTGACTGAAAATGAAGAAGTTTAAAAACCTTATTTTTTATATCACTACCATTGGATTCTTCTCATTTGCAATTTATTGGATTATCATTTTCGGAAGTAAATTAGAACTAGGAAAAAAAATCAAATTACCTGTTTCAAACACTACACAATGGGTAGAATTTACGAATACACTTTCACACAGCCTTAAACACCCTCTAGCCATTTTATTGGCTCAAATATTAACAATAGTTCTTGTCGCTCGGTTTTTTGGTTGGTTTTTTAGAAAAATCGGACAACCTACTGTTATTGGTGAAATATTAGCTGGAATTTTATTGGGACCTTCATTAGTTGGCATGTACTTTCCTGAGTTTTCAACAGCATTATTCCCAAAAGAATCGCTTGGAAACTTACAATTTCTAAGCCAAATAGGTCTAATTCTTTTCATGTTTGTGATTGGAATGGAGCTAGACATTAAGGTCCTAAAAAATAAAGCAAATGATGCGGTAGTAATAAGTCATGCTAGTATCATAATTCCATTTGCTATGGGAATGGGGTTGTCTTATTTTGTCTATGATGCCTTTGCTCCAGAAGGAACTCAATTCTTATCTTTTTCGTTGTTTCTTGGAATTGCGATGAGTATTACTGCTTTCCCAGTTTTAGCTCGAATCATTCAAGAACGCGGAATGCACAAAACAAAATTAGGAACAGTCATCATCACTTGTGCAGCTGCAGATGATATAACCGCATGGTGTATTTTAGCAGCTGTAATTGCAATTGTTAAAGCGGGTTCTTTTGTGAGTGCCTTATACACTATTGCGTTAGCTGCAATTTACGTCCTTTTCATGCTTAAAATGGTTCGACCATTCTTAAAAAGAATTGGAGAAATTAATTCTGAAAAAACACATATCAGCAAACCTATTGTTGCCATCTTTTTCATCACGTTAATTTTTTCTGCTTGGGCAACTGAGGTAATCGGAATACATGCCCTTTTTGGTGCGTTTATGGCAGGTGCTATTATGCCTGAAAACGCAAAATTTAGGGATATATTTATTGAAAAAGTAGAAGATGTAGCTCTTGTACTGCTCCTACCTTTATTCTTTGTTTTCACAGGTTTACGTACAGAAATAGGATTGCTTAATGATATAAACCTATGGAAAGTAACAGGCATTATCATACTGGTTGCTGTTGCTGGTAAGTTCATTGGCAGTGCAATTGCGGCTCGTTTTGTAGGTCAAAACTGGAAAGATTCTTTAATCATCGGAGCATTAATGAATACCAGAGGTTTGATGGAATTAGTCGTACTTAACATTGGTTATGATTTAGGGATTTTAACTCCAGAGATTTTCGCAATGATGGTTATCATGGCATTAGTAACGACATTCATGACTGGGCCAGCATTAGACTTTATTGAATGGTCGTTCAAGAAGTTTAAAACTAGTATTAATGAAACAGATGAAACTAATAAATTTAGAATATTAATTTCTTTTGGAAATAACGAAAGAGGTAAGAACTTACTTCATATTGCAAATAGTTTTGTTCGAAAATTAAATAATAACGCAGAAATTAATGTGCTACACTTAGAGCCAACTAACGAAATTCATCAATTTAATATTAAGGAATTAGAAAAAGAAATAATGAGCCCTTTAATTGAAACAGCGAGACAATTAAAACAACCGATAAACCCGATTTTTAGAGCATCAAACGACATTAATACTGATATAGTTGACGAAGCTAATTCAGGGGAATATGACTTACTGTTGGTAGGTATTGGTCAATCAATGTATGAAGGGAGTTTCTTAGGAAAAGTTCTTGGTTTCACTACAAGAATTATGAATCCTGAATTACTTAAAAAAACATTAACAGGAAAAGAGAAATTATTCAATAATTCACATTTCGATGAACGAACCCGAGAAATTGTTTTCGGAAGCAAAATCCCATTAGGAATTTTTATTGAGAAAAACTTTAAAGACATTACACACGTGATTATTCCTTTTATATGTGAATCAGATTTGAAATTGGTAAATTATTTTCAAAAACTTATAAATAACACGGAGGCATTAATCACAATTATTGATATTAACGGATTTATTAAAAACAACTCTGAGTTAAATCAAAAATTATCACTAATTCAAGAATATGTACCTGATCATTTACAAATACTTAGTGAATGGGAAATCGAGAAGAAAGTTATTGGTAATTATGACTTAATGCTTGTTAGTTTAGAAGGATGGGAATCATTGCAAGTTGAAGACGAAGAATGGCTAAACAATGCTCCTTCAACCTTAATTTTGAGACCTTAAAACCTCTACTAGTCCTTTGATTTGATCAAAAGTATTAAATGCGTGCACACAAATTCTAATTCTTTCACTTCCAGATGGAACAGTAGGAGAAAGAATAGGTTTAACTGCAAAACCTTTTTTTTGTATTAACTTACATAAATCAATTGCTTTTTTCACTCCTGGACAAGAAATAATTTGAATTGGAGATCGTGAATCACTCAATAAATAACCAGAATATTGATCTCTAAAAAATTGAATATTAACTTTTAAAGTATCTCTTAAATGAGCTAATTCTAAATTATTTAAAATGGATTGAATTCGAACATACGAGTCATTCGGTAATGCAGTGGTGTAAATAAATGAACGAGCAAAGTTTATTAAGTAGTTTTTAATTAAACAGGAAGACAAAATTGCAGCCCCATGAGAACCATATGCCTTACCAAAAGTTATTAAGCGAGCAAATGGAGCTAGGTGTAACGATAATCCTTTACCATGATCTCCTAAAACACCACATGCATGGGCCTCATCTACAATCAGCAATGCATTTTTCTCATTACAAATTCTTGTGATTTCTAAAATAGGAGCACAATCTCCATCCATCGAATATAAACTTTCAATAGCGACAAAAACAGTTCCTTTTGCTCGTTGAATTTTCAACTCTAAATCAAATATATCATTATGTTTGAACGAAAAGGAATCTGCATAACTCAATCGAATTCCATCACGAACAGAGGCATGTATTAGGGCATCATAAATAATCGTATCACCCTTTTGAGGTATAGATGAGAAAAAACCTAAATTAGCATCATAACCTGAATTAAAAACTAGTGCAGCCTCTGATTCAAAATATTCAGCTAAGAAAAGTTCACAGTCCACAGCTTCTTTAGAATTTCCTGATAGTAATCGAGATCCTGTACTACCGAATACCCTCTTTCTTGTCGAAACTGGAGTTGATATTTTAGATAAACCTAAATAATCATTAGATAAGAAATCTACTTCTTGATCCAATAAAGAAAGGGAGCGTATGCTCCCATCTTCGTATCTTTTTGCTAATCTTTTTTCAAAAGAATGCATTTTTATTCAATCGTAACTTTTCTAGGTTGAAAAGAGGCTTCCTCTAATTCTTTAGCACGAGCTTCTGCTTTTGCTTTTTTCGCTTCAATGATTGGATCTGGATGACTAACAGGTTTTTCACCATCAGCAAAAGCTTCTTTTGCTACCAAACCAAGTATTTCAAACATTTCCTTGTCCTCATTAAATTCAGGATTAGGAGTAGTTAATAATTTATCACCAGCAAAAATAGAACCAGCACCCGCTAAAAAACACATCGCTTGTGCTTCCATAGACATTTTAGTCCTTCCAGCTGATAATCTTACTACTGATTCTGGAAAAGCAATTCTTGTAGTTGCAACCATCCTAATTAGTTCCCACTGTTCTATAGGTTTTTGTTGCTCTAATGGTGTGCCTTCAACAGCTACTAAAGCATTAATTGGAATAGAATCAGGTGGTGTTTCCATTTCCATATAGCTTAATAATAAACCTACTCTATCTTCAACTGCCTCTCCCATACCGATGATACCACCTGAACAAACCGTAATCCCTGCTTTTCTTGCATTTTCAATCGTATTTAAACGATCTTCGTATTCGCGCGTAGAAATAATATCTTTATAAAATTCTTTCGATGAATCTAAATTATGGTTGTAAGCAAATAATCCAGCATTTTTCAAACGTTGAGCTTGTTCTTCAGTTAACATACCGAGTGTACAGCAAACTTCCATATCCATATTGTTTACTGCCTGAACCATTTCAACAACAGTATCGAAATCTTTATTGTCGCGCACTTCTCTCCAAGCAGCTCCCATACACAAACGAGATGAACCGTTTGCTTTTGCATTTTTAGCTTGTTCTACAACACTATCAACAGTCATTAACTTATGAGCTTCAAGACCTGTATTGTACCTAGCAGCCTGTGGACAATATCCACAATCCTCAGAACAACCTCCTGTTTTGATACTGATAAGAGAAGACATCTGAACTTCTCTAGGATTATGATACTGTCTGTGAATTGTAGCCGCTTCAAAAACCAACTCTAATAAAGGCTTATTGTATAAAGCCAATAATGTTTCTTTTGTATTGTAATTGGGATTAACTTTCATATACTGAAATTTGATTCCTTTAAATTTGAATTGCAAATATACAAATTAAGGTTCCTTTGATAAAATAAAGTTGTTTTTTAGAGTTAAACTTTTGAAAATCGCACAATAATATCGTTATTTGAAAACAAACTTCAGATCATGTTTTTTATAATTTCTAAAATAATCGACTTTTTATTTTCTCCTTTAAACTGGATAATTGCTCTTTTTCTAATC
>VFQS010001553.1_pt1 | contig 20787 bp, 11 predicted proteins | sample 3512361 | NCBI WGS metagenome assembly VFQS01 (sample SAMN10412375, study PRJNA504923) | tailings metagenome | isolation source: Relicate 1 Philex TSF3 active mining | place: Philippines
CCACCCTCGCGCTCGTCGATGCGAGCTTCTGGTGGTTGTTCGCCGCCGCACTCGGGGTCGGCATCGGCAATGCGCTCAATGCCCCCGCCTGGTCGGCGATGGTTCCGTCGCTCGTCAAGCCCGAAGACCTTCCTGGTGCACTCGCGCTCGGCTCGACGGTGATCAACGGCTCACGCGTCGTCGGGCCAATCATCGTGGCAGTGCTCTCCCAAGTCGGGCTCACGGCCGCTCACTTCTTCTATCTCAACGCCGCGACGTATCTCTTCGTCGTGATCGCGCTCCTCAACGTGCACGTGCCGGACTTCGTGCCCGACTCGACGACCGGCTGGCGCAGGTTCACCCGCGGTCTGTCGATCGCGCGCGAGCGGCCGATCATCTCGCGACTGCTGCTGACGCTCGCCACCTTCTCGCTGTTCTCACTGCCGTACGTCGGGCTCTTCCCCGCCGTCGCACGACTGAGCTTTGGCATCGACGAAGCCGGCGCCACCTACAAGTGGCTGTATGCGGTGTGGGGTCTCGGCGCCGCCCTCGGCGGCCTCTCCATCGGCACGACGTTCGCCCACCGCGATCGCGCACGCATGATCCAGGTCGGCTTCATCGGCTTCGCAGTCGCGCTCATCTGTTTTGCTGCCGCGCGCAGCCCGCTGCCCGCGTTCATCATCGGCTTCGTGCTCGGCTTCTTCTACTTCTTCACCACGACGGCGATGAGCACCGAGTTCCAGCGACGACTCGAACCAGAGAACCGGGGTCGCGTGTCGGCGCTGTGGTTCATGTCCTTCGGCGGCACCGTCCCGATCGGCAACTTGCTCTTCGGCCCGGTCATCGACCGTTACGGCGCGCGATGGCTCCTCGTGTTCGGCGCTGCGTGGGCGCTGTTGCTCGCGTGGTGGTGCAACATCCACGCCCTCGAAGAACACACCTCAGACGAGAGTCAGGCCTGACACCACTCGTTCGAGTCGCGCCACGCGCGACCCCTTGACGAGCACCACGTCTCCATCGGCAAGACCCGCCACGAACGCAGTCGCCTCGTCGATCCCGACGACGCGCGAGTCGTAGAGCGCGGTGTCGACCGCGATGACTTCGATGTCCAGTTCCTTGGCGAGCGAGGCGATCGCCGCGTGTTCGCGTTCGGCATCGGCGAGTTCTGCCATCATGCCGAGCACCGCGACACGACGCGTTGCGCGCATGCCAGCGATCGTGCGCAGCGCGGCCGCGACCGACGCAGGGTTGGCGTTGTAACAGTCGGCCACGATCCGTGCGCCACTCGCCGTCACGTGTGTCTCCATACGCATCGGCGACACCGTGGCTCCCGAAATCCCACGTGCGGCATCAGCCATCGACACCCCGCACGTGCCCGCAACCGCAAGTGCAGCGAGCACGTTGGACGCCATGTGCGATCCAGGCACCGGCACTCGCAACTCGACGGATCCCCACGGCGTGGCAACGGCCATCGTCACGTGACCGAGGTCGTCGATCGACGATGAGGTGATCGCCACGTCCGCGCCGCGTGCGGCGCCGTAGGTGACCACGCTCGCCGAGGTGCGCGACGCCATGCGTGCCACACGTTCGTCGTCGGCGTTCAAGATCGCCGTGCCTGACGCGGGGAGTGCTTCGACGAGTTCACCCTTGGCCTTCTCCACCCCATCGAGTCCGCCGACGCGCTCGGTGTGTGCCGCGGCGACCGCGGTGACGACACCGATGTGTGGTCGAGCAATCGCACACAGCCTCGAGATTTCCCCGAACCCACGCATTCCCATCTCCACGACGAGCGCCTCGGTGTCGTCTGGTGCATTCATGATCGTCGTCGGGAGACCCTGGTCGTTGTTGAACGACTTGTCGTTCGATGCCGTGCGCAGCGTCGAGGCGAGCGCCGCGTGGACGAAGTCCTTGGTCGAGGTCTTCCCGACCGATCCGGTGATGCCAATCACGCGACCATTCGTGGTCGCGTCCAGCCTCGTGCGGCCGAACTTCCCCAAGTCCATCAGCGCGGCAAGAGTATCGGCGACGATGATCGCAGTGCGCCTGCCTTGCGGCTCACGGGTCGTCAGGTACGCGCCGGCACCACGTGTGACTGCGTCGTCGATGAAATCGTGTCCGTCACGCTCAGCGACGATCGGCACGAACAGTTGTCCCGGTCGAATCGTGCGTGAATCGAACGACACGCCGTCGAGGTGAGCGTTCTGACCGACGACCTTGCCACCCGTTGCGTTCGCCACGTCTGCGGCCATGAAGCGCATGCATGCAGGCTACCGATTACCCTGTTTGCAATGACTCACGCGCCACAGCGCACCCATGTCATCGTGCTCTTCGGTGGCGAATCCGCCGAACACGACGTGAGTTGTGTGACCGCCGCGCACGTGCTTCGCGCACTCGATCCCGACAAGTATCGCGTGACACCAGTCGGCATCACGCGAAGCGGTGCATGGATGCTCGCCACCGATGCGGTGGCAGCACTCGCCAAGGGTCCACACCACATCCCCGACCGACTCGAGGCGACTGGCGAACCGACCTCGATCACCCCGATCGTCGCCCAGGTGCGCAGCGAAGAGCGCACCGTGGTGTTCCCGCTCCTCCACGGACCGCTTGGCGAAGACGGCACCATCCAAGGCGTCCTCGAACTCGCCAACATCCCGTACGTCGGCACCGGCGTGCTCGGCAGTGCCGTATCGATGGACAAGGGCGTCGCCAAGCAGGTGCTCGCCGCGAACGGCATACAGCAACCCGAGTTCCGCACGCTTCGTGACTCACACGTCACCGATGCCGCGCTGCGCTCGATCGCCGACGATCTCGGCTTCCCCATCTTCGTCAAGCCCGCCAACATGGGTTCCTCCGTCGGCATCACGAAAGCGAAGGACGCCGCAGAATTGCGACGAGCCGTCGACACCGCGCTCACCTACGACGAATGGGTGGTATTCGAGGAATCGGTGCGCGGCCGCGAGATCGAAGTCGCAGTGCTCGGCAACATCGCCGCCAAGGCCTCGGTGCCGGGCGAGATCGTGCCGAGCAGAGAGTTCTACGACTACGAGGACAAGTACCTCGGCGACGGCGCGCAACTGATCGTGCCCGCACGCCTGAGCCCGGAAGAGACGACCGCCGTGCAGCAACTGGCGATCGTCATCTTCCACACCCTGCGCGCCGAAGGCATGGCGCGCGTCGACTTCTTCTACGAAGAGGGCGGCCGAGGTTTCTTGTGCAACGAGATCAACACGATCCCGGGCTTCACCCCGATCTCGATGTATCCCAAGTTGTGGCAGGCCAGTGGACTGACCTACTCACGCCTGCTCGATGAGTTGATCGAACTCGCCCTCGAGCGTCACGCTCGACGACGCCGCAACACCGCGCGCTAGTTACTGCCTACGACCCCGACGCGGGGATGTTGATGATCTGTCCAGGCGAGATCGACGCGCTCGAGGAGTTCCATCCGTTGGCCGACAACAACGAGGCGAGCGAGACGCAGAACTTGCGGCGGATCGCAAAGATCGAGTCGCCCGCGGCGATCTGATAGGTGCCAGCCGGTCGCGGCTCGCAACCAGGAGTGCTCGCTGGAGCCGACACGTTCGGTGCGACCACGATCTCTGGGTTGAGCACCATCGCCGTCGGCGGGATGCGCAGCACCGATCCCGGGTACGGGAACTGGGCGGAGGCGACGAGACCGTTGTAGGCCAACAGTTCACTCATCGTGATCCCGAACAACTGGGCCACGAGGCTCGGCGAGTCGCCCTGGCGCACCGTGTAGTTCTGCTCGACTCCCACCGCACCGATCGGCAGCGTCGTCGTCGTCGGCACGAGCGTGGTCTGCACCGGTGGGATCGTCACGAAGTTGGTCGGCCCGAGCTGCACGACGGTCGTCGCGCTTCCCGACACGTCCGCGCTGCATGCGGCGACGACACTGACCGCGACCAGCACGGAAACGGCATGCAGGACTGCTCGAGTGGGGGCCTTCATCGAGCCCCCAGCGTAGGCGATGTGCTCAAAGTGGTCAGGTCAGTGGCCGCGCAGACGCGGCGATCGGCGACGGCAACGTCGTGGCGCCCATCAAGTACTCGTCCACTGCCGATGCGCACGACCGACCCTCGGCGATCGCCCACACGATGAGACTCTGCCCGCGACCCATGTCACCGGCGACGAACACGCCCGGCACGTTCGTCGCATAATCATCCGTGCGCGCCACGTTGCCGCGCGCGTCGAACTCGACGCCGAGCGTGTCCAGCCACGAGCCCTTCTCCGGCCCGACGAAGCCGAGCGCGAGGAACACGAGGTCTGCGCGCAATTCCTGCGCGGTGCCGGGCACCACCTCGAACGCTCCGTTCACGAACCGCACCTCGTTCAGCACGAGTGCGGCCACGTTGCCGTTCCCGTCGTCGACGAATCGTTCGGTGTTCACGCTGAAGATCCGCTCGCCACCTTCTTCGTGCGCCGACGAGGTGCGATACACGAGGCTCCACTGCGGCCACGGATTGTTCGTGCCCCGCACCTCGGGTGGCCGCGGCATGATCTCGAGTTGCGTCACCGATGCCGCACCCTGGCGATGCGCGGTGCCGAGGCAGTCGGCTCCGGTGTCACCGCCACCGATGATCACGACGTGTTTGCCGTTCGCATCGATCTGGTCGGCGACCGCATCGCCCTCCTGCACGCGGTTGGCCTGCGGCAGATACTCCATCGCCTGATAGATGCCGCGCAGGTTGCGACCCTCGATCGGCAAGTCACGCCACGAAGTCGCACCACACGCGAGCACGATCGCGTCGTGCGACGCGAGCAACACGTCGGCGTCCACATCGACGCCGACCTGGGCATTCGTACGGAACTCGGTACCCTCTTCGCGCATCTGGTCGATGCGGCGATCGAGGTGGCGCTTTTCCATCTTGAACTCCGGGATGCCATAGCGCAGGAGTCCGCCGAGCCGATCGGTGCGCTCGAGCACGACGACCTCGTGCCCCGCCCGGGTTAGCTGCTGCGCAGCCGCCAACCCTGCCGGCCCCGAACCGATCACCGCGACACGCTTGCCCGTCTTCGTCGACGACACGTGCGGCGTCACCCACCCCTCGCTCCACGCGCGGTCGATGATCTCGACCTCGACCTGCTTGATCGTCACCGGGTCCGCGTTGATCCCGAGCACGCACGCGCTCTCGCACGGCGCCGGGCACAACCTGCCGGTGAACTCGGGGAAGTTGTTCGTCGCGTGCAGGCGATCAATCGCATCCCGCCAGTGACCGCGATAGACGAGATCGTTCCAGTCGGGAATCAGGTTGCCGAGCGGACACCCGTTGTTGCAGAACGGGATGCCGCAGTCCATGCAGCGACCCGCCTGATGCGCGAGTTCACCCGAGTCGAACGGCTCGTACACCTCGCGCCAGTCCGCGACGCGCACGGGAATCGGTCGACGCTTCGGCGTCGTGCGACCCCAGCGCAGGAATCCGGTCGGCTCACCCACGGACCGACTCCATCACTCGCGTTGCCGTCGCGTCCTCGTCCAGACCCTCGGCCTTGGCCGTGTCCAACACCGCGAGCACACGCGCATAGTCACGCGGCATCACCTTGCGGAACGACGCGACCGAGTCCTTCCATGAGGCGAGCAACCGCGCTGCGAGTGGCGATGCGGTCTCGTGAGCATGGCGCTCGACAATCCCGCGCAACAGTTCTGCATCGACGGGCGTGAGGTCGATCAGGTCGACCATTTCGCCGTTGACCCGCGAGGCGAACGTGCCGTCGACGTCGCGCACGAAGGCGACGCCACCAGACATGCCGGCCGCAAAGTTGCGTCCGGTCGCGCCGAGCACGACCGCCACGCCACCCGTCATGTATTCACACCCGTGATCACCGACGCCCTCGACGACGACGGTCGCACCCGAGTTGCGCACGCAGAAGCGCTCACCGACGATGCCGTTCACGAAGATCTCCCCGCTCGTCGCGCCGTAACCAACGACGTTGCCCGCGATCACGTTTTCTTCAGGGGCGAACGTCGCGCGCAGATCGGGGCGCACGACGAGTCGTCCACCCGAGAGGCCCTTGCCGAGATAGTCGTTCGTGTCGCCGACGAGGCGCATCGTGATGCCGCGCGGCACGAACGCACCGAAGCTCTGACCGGCGGACCCAGTGAAGGTGAGCGAGATCGTGTCGTCGGCAAGTCCAGCACCACCCCACTTCTTCGTGAGCGAGCTACCGAGCATCGTGCCGACCGTGCGGTTCACGTTGCCGATTCGGTACTCGCCTGCGAACGTCGCACCCGACTCGATCGCCTTCGCGCAGTCGCGGATCAGTTGTGCGTCGAGTGCATCGTCGAGACCGTGGTCCTGGGCGACCGAGTGGTGCATCGTCTGGTGGTACGGGTTCTCTGGTCGCGCGAGGATCGGCGAGATGTCGAGACCCTGGGCCTTCCAGTGGTTGACAGCGCGGCGCACGTCGAGAGCCTCTACGTGGCCGACGGCCTCCTCGATCGAGCGGAAACCGAGTTGCGCGAGATATTCGCGCACTTCCTCGGCGATGTACTCCATGAAGTTGATGACGAACTCAGGCTTGCCGGAGAATCGCTTGCGCAGCTCGGGGTTCTGCGTGGCGATCCCGACCGGGCACGTGTCGAGGTGACACACGCGCATCATCACGCACCCACTGACCACGAGCGGCGCGGTGGCGAACCCGAACTCTTCCGCACCAAGCAACGCCGCAATCACCACGTCACGACCGGTCTTCATCTGGCCGTCTGCCTGCACCACGATGCGATCGCGCAGACCATTCATCAGCAACGTCTGCTGGGCCTCGGCGAGGCCGAGCTCCCACGGCGCACCCGCGTGCTTGAGCGACGTCAGCGGGGACGCGCCTGTGCCACCGTCGTGACCGGAGATCAGCACCACGTCGGCCTTGGCCTTGCTCACACCGGCGGCCACCGTGCCGACGCCAACCTGCGCCACGAGCTTCACGTGCACGCGAGCGGCGGGGTTCGAGTTCTTCAAGTCGTGGATGAGCTGCTTCAAATCCTCGATCGAATAGATGTCGTGGTGCGGTGGTGGGCTGATGAGTCCGACGCCAGGTGTCGAGTGACGGGTCTTGGCCACCCACGGATACACCTTGTGTCCCGGTAGCTGGCCGCCCTCACCGGGCTTGGCACCCTGGGCCATCTTGATCTGCAGGTCGTCGGCATTGACGAGGTATTCACTCGTCACGCCGAAACGACCGGATGCCACCTGCTTGATCGCGGAGCGCTTCGAGTCACCGTTGGCGAGCGGGACGTAGCGCTCGGGATCTTCGCCACCCTCACCCGTGTTGCTCTTGCCCCCGATGCGGTTCATCGCCACCGCGAGCGTCTCGTGGGCCTCGGCGGAGATCGAGCCATAGCTCATTGCACCGGTCGAGAATCGCTTGACGATCTCCGACACGGGCTCCACTTCCTCGATCGGCACCGGGATGCGATCGGATGAGAACTCGAACAGTCCGCGCAAGGTCGAGAGCACGCGCGACTGGTCGTCGACGGCCTTCGTGTACTGCTTGAACACGTCGTAGCGACCCGCACGTGTGGCGTGCTGCAGGCGATACACGGTCTCGGGGTTGAACAGGTGATGCTCACCCTCGCGGCGCCACTGGTATTCACCGCCGAGTTCGAGCTTGCGGTGCACACGCTGGTCGGGTCGCGACGGGTGCGCGATCGCGTGCCGCGCAGCGACCTCCGTGGCGATCTCGGCGAGACCGATGCCGCCGAGGCGCGACACCGTGCCCGTGAAGAACTCATCCACCAGTTCGGAACCGAGTCCGATCGCCTCGAAGATCTGCGCACCCGTGTACGACGCCACGGTGGACACACCCATCTTCGACATCACCTTGAGCACGCCCTTGCCCGCGGCCTTGATGTAGTTGTGCACCGCCTTGTGCGGGTCCATCCCGCCGAGTCCGTGCATGCCGGTTCCACCGTCGGCCGCGATCATGTCCTCGATCGACTCGAAGGCGAGGTACGGGTTCACCGCACCCGCGCCGAACCCGATCAAGAGCGCCATGTGGTGCACCTCGCGCGCATCACCGCACTCGACGATGAGCCCCACCTTCGTGCGCAGCTTCTCGCGAATCAGGTGGTGGTGCACCGCACTCGTCAACAACAAGCTCGGGATCGGCGCAAACACCTCGTCGGAGTTGCGGTCCGACAACACGACGATGCGCGCACCCGAATGGATCGCCTCGCTTACCTCGCGACGGATCGCATCGAGTGCCTCGCGCATTCCCTTCTCGCCGTCCGCCACGCGATACAGGCCCGCGACGACGATGCTGCGCAGATGATCGAAGGCGCCGTCGTCGTTGATGTGGATGATCTTGGCGAGTTCGTCGTTGTCGAGGATCGGGAACGGGAGCGTCAGCTGACGGCACGACTCCGCCGTCGCCTCGAGCACGTTGCCTTCCGGACCGACCGAGGTTCCCACCGACGTGACGACCTCCTCGCGGATCGCATCGAGCGGCGGGTTCGTCACCTGCGCGAAGAGTTGCTGGAAGTAGTCGAACAACAACCGGGGTCGCGCACTCAATACCGCGATCGGGGTGTCGGTGCCCATCGACCCGAGCGGCTCTGCCCCACTCGAGGCCATCGGCGCCAGGATCACCTTCAACTCCTCGTGCGTGTAGCCGAACACCTGCTGGCGGCGCAGCACGCTTCCGCGGCTGAACACCACGTGCTCACGCTCGGGCAACTTGTCCAGGCTCACTTGACCCTCGTCCAACCACTGCTGATACGGCGCGGCGTTGGCCAGCGTCGACTTGATCTCCTCGTCGTCGATAATCCGCTGCTGGGCCGTGTCGATGAGCAGCATCTTCCCCGGCTGCAAGCGACCCTTCTTCACCACCTTCGACTGGTCGATCGAGACCACACCGACCTCGCTCGCTGCGATCACGACGTCGTCGTCGGTCACCCAGTAGCGACTCGGGCGCAGACCGTTGCGGTCGAGCACCGCACCGATCACCGTGCCATCGGTGAAGCACACGCTGGCCGGTCCGTCCCACGGCTCCATCAACGCTGCGTGATAGCGATAGAACGCACGCTTGGCCGGATCCATCGTCGCGTTGTTCTCCCACGCCTCGGGAATCATCATCAACATCGCGTGCGGCAAACTGCGACCACCGAGGTGCAACAACTCGAGCACCTCGTCGAAGCTCGCCGAGTCACTTCCGCCCATCGAACAGATCGGGAACGCACGTTCGAGACCCGGGATCAACGCACTCGCCACCATCGACTCGCGCGTGCGCATCCAGTTGCGGTTCCCCTGCACCGTGTTGATCTCGCCGTTGTGCGCGATGTAGCGATACGGGTGCGCGAGTGGCCACGACGGGAACGTGTTCGTGCTGAACCGGCTGTGCACGAGCGCGAGCGCCGACACCAACCGCTCATCGGACAGATCCGGGAAGAACATCCCAAGCTGTGGCGTGGTGAGCATCCCCTTATAGATGAGTGTGCGTGACGACAGCGACGGGAAGTACGTCCGCTGTTCCGCGGGCAGTTCGTGCTCGATCCGCTTGCGCACGACGAACATCCTGCGATCGAGATCGATCCCCTTCGCCCCGCGCGGGTCGTCCACGAACAGTTGCTTGAACGTCGGCATCACTCGCTTTGCACTCGCCCCCAAACACGACGGATCGACGGGAACACTTCGCCACCCAATGACACGCAAGTCCTCTTCCGCGACGATTCGCTCGATCGAATCGATCGCCTTTTCACAGAGCGCGCCATCCGACGGGAGGAAGGCGATCCCCACTGCGTACGCACCAACTTCAGGAAGTGTGACCCCCGAGACCGCTCTCAGGAACGCATCGGGAATCTGCACGAGGATTCCCGCCCCGTCTCCGGTGTCGGGCTCTGCCCCGGTCGCACCGCGGTGCTCCATGCTGCACAGCGCACCGAGTGCGCTCGCGACGATGCCATGACTCTTGCGACCCTTGATGTCCACGACGAACGACACGCCACAGGCGTCGTGTTCGAATCGTGGGTCGTACAGACCGCGCGCAGGCGGCAGGGTTGAATGCATCGTCGTCCTCAGAACTGAGTGTGATCCGCGACGGCTGTCGCGAACCCGGGACGACGTTGGCCCGATTGCTACAGGCTAGCGAGAACCCGTGCGGAACAACCCCGTCGAGGTGAACGACGCGGGGCGCATTTCGTAACGACTTTGGAGTGCTCAGACCGACTAAAGCTGATGAGTTAGGGGTATCGCAACGCCGAGCTGTACTAGTGCTTGGACAATTTTGCAGCTCGCAAGGCCACGAAAAACATTACAGCCCTCAAGGAGCGTGTTTGCGGCAGAGAATCCGGGCCTTGACAGTGGAATATCTTCGATTTGGCTCTCGGCGTATTCATGTGATGTTGATCCGCGGTGGACATCAGGTAAATCGTAAACGGGTCCAACGCCTATGGCGCCTTGAAAGCCTGTATGAGCGACGACCGAAGCGTCGCAAACCCAAGACTGTTCGTCAGCAGATTGTTGTTCGTGGCGGCCATCCAAATCGGGTTTAGGCAATCGATTTCCAAATTGATGAGACAGCTGACAGCCGATCCGTCAAAAAAACTTGAATGTCACAGACAAGTTCACTCGTGACACGCTCGATACGAACGCGGCCCGACAGATCTCTGCAACAGGAACGATGGCCAACCTTGATCAGGTACGCGAACTGCGTGGGGCCTCACAGTTTCGCCGGATAGACAACGGACCAGAGCTCATTGCCGACACCCTGCGTGACTGGTGCAAGGAACAAAACGCTCAAGCCACTGACTGCAATCCGGGTTCACCCTGGCAGAACGGTCACATCGAATCATTCGACTCGAGACTCAAAGACTAACTATTGACTCCAGAAGTGTCTAATTCGATGCGGGAAATCCGCTTCAAGCACAAAGAACTCCGCAATAACTACAACCGTTGCCGGCCTCACAGTGCAATTTTATTTCTGACCCCAGTCGAGTACACCACCAAATGGTGAACCGCAAGAAAATTGTCAGCCTCGTAACAGGTGGACCAATAAACGGGTGTCAGGACACGTCCAAACAGTCGCAATCGAGTGCGTGGTTTAGCGTAGAAACGTCACGGAATAGCTCACCTCGCACAAAACCGTTGTCATACATCTTGGTGGTCAACGGCAACTTCATAATTGACATCAAGCAGCGTGAAGTGTTTTTTACCGCACTGAACTTTAGTTTTTTCCTGCCAGAACGGTAGACGATCGAGATTCTTTGTCCCTTTCGTCTCACGCACTAGCAGCAGTGTCTCACCATCCAGTTTGACGATTGCCCAGTCGGGGTTGTATCGACCAACAGGTGTATCAACCTTGAAGTCCCGCGGCAGTTTGATGAAGAGCTTGATGTCGTGACGCATATCCAGGCCGCGCGCAAAATTGAGCTCAATGTCCGAATCGCATGGAATGTACTCATACACCGACTTGCTAACTCTCACTACGCGTTTTACGTCGGAAGTGTCAACCGGAAGTTCTTCGGGGAATATCTCCATCTGCCACATGATTTCATTATCGGGCCCGACGAGCCGCTCGTACTTGATGCCGTCCTGAAGCAGTTTCCCGAGCTCCTTGCGAATGATGTCGGCTACTCGATCGAGATACGCCTGTGGATTCATGAACAAGGTTCCGAGAGTGCCCGACTCAGTCAGGATTCGCAAGATTGTTCCACGGGTGAGGTCGGTTCCTTCCTGAAGATATGACAGCACGTCTTGAAGTGGCTGCTTGGAGAGATCAAGTTCCGTCTCCCCCGCGGCAATCGCTTCACCCTTGATTCCTTGGGCCCGCGCCATGAGACGAGCGGTTCGAGTAGTAATTTTTGGTGGTCGGATATCGCCGACACTTCCCTTAACCGTCCCTGCGACTTCGGAAATAAATTCATTTGAGTCAAAATCGAGGGCATAGGTCGTGCGCGGTCGAATTCTGTCCCAGATTGCCCGAAACTCTGGGCTCTCCGTCACTTCCTTCTTCAGCGGATTTGGGTTCCGCTTTTCTTCGCGCTTGATGTGGTGGGTAATCTGAGTCGATACCAGCAGGTCAACTACCGCCGGCATGAGTTCTTCGTATCCCTCTGGAAGTTGGACTTGGTCTTTTACCTTTTGGGAATCAAAGCCAGAGTTGATTCGGTCGTCTTTGTCAATAATCGAGGCATCGCGAAGTGCCACTTGAATCTTGTAGGCAACCTCCTTTGCTTGTGACGTCGTGATGTCCTTGTTGCCGCCTTCACCATTTCGAAGCACGTTGACCAAGGCCTCAATAGAGATGCGGCCGAATACGACCCCGGCATCTTCTTCGTATTCCTTTTGCAACTTTTCCGCAAACTCTTCATAGTTTTCGTTGGCTACAACAACGAGACGATTTAGCCCTTCATCAAAGACACGTTTACCTAAATGATCAACGGGGATTCGCAAACCGCGACCGATCTCTTGACGCTTTTTCATGACACTCTTGGTCTCGTTCAGGGTGCAGATCTGAAAGACATTGGGGTTGTCCCAACCTTCCCGAAGTGCTGAGTGACTAAAGATGAATGCGACGGGCTCGTCTGGTGAGAGGAGACGTTCTTTCTCGCGCATGATTAACGAATAGGTGTCTTCGTCGGCTGCAGTATCTTTGCCCTCTTTCGAGTCTTTGAAACCCTTCTTGTCTCGCGAGAAGTAGCCAGCGTGCACTTTGGTAGGGGAAAGCGTCGAGATTGGCAGATCTTTATACTCAGCAAGTTTGGAGAACTTTGTGAATGCTTCTTCGAAGGACTTTGCAAACTTGCCCTGGTCGGCAGGGTCATCTGGGTCGACTCGATAGTTGGCAACTTTGTCGATGAAGAACAAGGAAAGAACCTTGACTTTCATTCCTTTGTCGTGGTTCTCCTTGACTTTCTTGAAGTGTTGCTCAACAGTCTTTTCAATCTGAACACGCCAGATCTCTTCGTTGATGCCTCCGGCCTGTTGCCCCAAGGCAACACGAATGCCGTTGGCGAATGCAACGTACGAGTTCTTGGGGTCAACGTTGATCTCCGAAATGCGATATCCATCTTGGTAGGCCGGCAGCTCACCGGACTCTTCAAATAGGTCGTCGCCAAGTCGTACAATCATTTGTCGAACGCTCACCTCTTCTTTCGATTTGCGATTGATTCGAACTTTCGCGGTGAGCTTTTTCTTGTCAACACTCTCGAGCTCAACCATGGCATCGTTTCCACCGCTGCTTCCCATAACCCCAAGCACCCAAATCTGCTTGACGAGTCGCAGCTCGAACGCCTTGATTGGGTCAAGAACGTAAAGCAGGTTGTAGCGCTCACGGTGGGTGGCCGAGTAACGAACGATGAACATCGGATTCAGTCGAGCAATCGCTTCTTTCGACTTCTCGGTGTTATCGACACTCTGAGGTTCGTCAATAATGACTACTGGACGCGCGGCATGCACAAAATCGATCGGTCTTCGCCCAGACAAGGCGTCGCTTGGCTTGTAGATGACGTTCGCACCCTTACCCTCATCTCCCTCAGCATCGTCGTCTACAGCCTTGATAAACGCTGCAATATTGATGACCATGATCTGAACTGAGTCACTTAACGCAAACTCACGCAGGCGACTCACATTCTTGGAGTCGTAGACAAAGTAATCCATCGGCGTCTTGTAGAGACTCGAGAGATGGTCTTTGAGCTGGGCAAGGCTCTTCAGTGCGCCTTCACGGATGGCGATGCTCGGCACAACGATGACGAACTTTCTATATCCGAAGCGCTCAGCAAGTTCCATGATGGAGCGCAGGAAGACATACGTCTTGCCAGTGCCGGTTTCCATCTCAATCGTGAATTGGTAGCACTCGCGCTCTTCCCCGAGAATGGGGTCATTGATCTCCCATCGATGTAGTGGTTCACCGGATCCAGCATCGGCAATGCTGTGGCGACTTTGGATTGCACGCACATTATTAAGTAGTTGTTCTTCAGTGAGATACAGCCAGTTCCCAATGCCGTTCTCACTTGCCTCCAAACCTGGAAGTGCGCCAACCTGTTCACCGCCCAAGACTGGAGCCACATTGACGGCACGCTGCTGTTGACCACTGAAGACATCGACGAGGGCGTTGATGGCGTGCATCTGGTGCTCTTGGTTCGGTTCGAACTGCAGTTTGAGTGTCATGCTTCTAATTGCAATTTTCAGATTGTCTTGAATTCAATGTTGGCGTCTTGGAAAATCTTGCGAGCGTTGGCCTTCAATGAATCCTTGCCCCCGAAACAACGATCCAAAAACACCACCGACTCAGGTTTCGGGTCGCGCTTGGCCAACTCGCGCACACCCACCACATCAAAACCCTCGTCCACCACTACCAACAACACACCCCCGTTCACTGACCACACCTCACCTGCACCCAGCTGCAACTTCTCCACATTCGACGTCAACGGCAGCTTCGATTTCAACAACACCTCAAACACCACGTCCAGACCCTTGCGACCCTCGACCACGTGCTCCACCTGCAACGCCAACTGCTCTTGCAACTTGCCCACATCACCCGCCGGCGCAGCAGCATCCCACACCTGAAAATTCGACTTGTCCAACCGAAACACACGAAACCCCAAGTCCTGCGGACCAGAACCATCCGCCTTCTTCAGCTTCGACACACCACCAGCCTCCTTGGCGATCTCCTTGGCCGCACGACGCACACGCTCCTTGGTGATATCAGCAATCGACTCGAAACCAGCCTTGGCCGCCTCCGAACCCTCCTCAACAGGCTCCGGCAACTGCACCAAAATAAACCGCCGAGAACCACCATCCTTCGCATTCTGCGCCAACACCGCATGACCAGTCGTCCCAGAACCAGCAAAAAAATCGAGAACCACTTGGCTTTCTTCGACGAGGCCGGCCACCAGAAGAGTCTCAATCAACTCCACTGGCTTGGAGAAGTCAAAAATTGCCCGTTCGCTTTCAAAAAGACGCTTAAGCGACTCCGTGCCTTTTGCATTTACAAAATTCTCTGATAGCAAAGTTGTGAACTGCCGCAAAGTCGGCCGAGCTTCACGGATCTTCTCATAACAAATGTATGTTCCATCACCTCGAGCGACAAATTCAATGCTCTTACTTTCGACTAGCGATTTCATTCGATCTTTACCGAGCCTCCACCGACCCTCAGACCCGTCATTTCGTATGGGAAAGACGTCTTCGTTTTTCGGTCCTCGAATCGGGAACCACATACCCGGCGCATCTTCGCGCCTGGAACCTGCACCCCACTTATTCAGTTCGCGCCCCAAACGAAACTTTCCGATCGAATCCTCTTGGTCTAACTCAAGAATCTCTCCCTCCATCGATCCAAACTCCAGTGAGTCAAATTGACGCGCATAGCACAGCACATAATCGTGAACCACTCTCAGATGTTTCGCGATGCTTCCCCCGCGAATTGACTCCCGCGTGAAGACACAAATTCGATTCAGCTCTCCGAAAACTTCGTCGCATACAGCGAGAAGATTCTTGACTTCGTTGTCGTCAATACTGATGAAGACAAGGCCATCTTCCGTCAGCAAGTTCCGCGCAAGCACCAGACGCGGGTACATCATCGACATCCACTTCGAATGGAAACGCCCGTCCGTCTCGGTGTTCGTTGAGAATCGCTTGCCCTCATCGTCCACCTGGCCCGTGTACTCCAAATACGTCTGCAAGCTCTCCGAATAGTTATCCGGGTAGATGAAATCCTTCCCCGTGTTGTACGGCGGGTCGATGTAGATCATCTTAATCTTGCCCAAATACGACTTCTGCAAGAGCTTCAACACCTCGAGGTTGTCCCCCTCGATGATCACGTTGCCCGTGGACTCGAAATCGACCGACTCATTTTCCACGGGCAGCAGCGTCGCCACGCTCTGCTTCTGAGCCGCACGAATCGCATCCGCCTTACCCGGCCACGACATCCCAAAACGCTCGCGACCCTCATTGACCTCTTGCCCGAGCACCAATTTCAGACGATCAAGGTCGATGCTCCCACCTTCGGACTTTGCCTCGGGGAAGAGTTCAAGCAGCCGAGAAGCACGCTCGGCGACGATGTCGGCACTCCGTGGGTCTAGTTGCTCAGTCACGCTCGCCAACAATAGACCACCCCTGTACGGTGTGGCACGGGAAGAAGACGTTGGACATGACTGGCACCACACCGATACTCGAAGGACAATCAAAAGCCGCGGTGGAACACCGCGGGTCACATCTCCAAATCATCGCTGCGGCGGGCTCAGGCAAGACCGAAGTGGTATCTCAAAGGGTGGCAAGCCTGATCGCCGAAGACGTGCCGGCAAGCACAATCGTAGCATTCACGTTTACCGAACGAGCCGCAGAAGAACTCAAGAACCGTATCACCAAGCGAGTTATCGACAGGCTCGGCAACGAAGCGGTCGACCGGCTCTCTGGCATGTACGTGGGCACTATTCACGGTTACTGCTTTCAGTTCTTGCAACAGGTCGTGCCTAAATACGAGACCTACGACGTTGTGGATGAGAGTCAGCACGTGGCACTGCTGTGTCGAGAAGCGACCCGACTGAAGATCAAGGAGCTCTCGCCGAAGGGTGCTCTCTTCCATGCAATCGGTCTGTTCAATCGCAGTGTGCAAGTGATTGAGAATGAGTTACTGGATATCTCGGCGATGCCCGACCCGTTTGGACGAGTGCTGCGCGAGTATCGAGAGATGCTCGACAAATACCGGTTGATGACGTTCGGCATGCAGATTGCACGAGCAGTCGAAGAATTGCAGCGACCAGAGGTGCGAGAGGCGATGCAAGGCAGGGTGCAGCACCTCATCGTTGACGAGTATCAAGACGTCAACCCTGCGCAGGAGCGACTGGTCTCACTGCTGGCAGAGCTGGGTGCGACCATCTGCGTGGTCGGCGACGATGACCAAGCCATCTACCAGTGGCGTGGATCAGATGTTGCGAACATCGTCAAATTTGCACAGCGATATTCGAGTGTTGCCACGTTCACGCTTGAGGTGAATCGTCGAAGCCTGCCAACGATCGTCGCAACTGCTGATGGCTTTGCAAAAACAATTTCTGGCCGCCTCGATAAGTCAATGAAGTCATTCCGTACGCCCGACCCCAACCAGACTGAAGCACAGGTGATCGCCTGGGCGGCAGCCACCGAGAGCGAGGAGGCCACCCAAATTGCGGAAAGTATTGAGCAATTACACGCAAACGGCCTGCCGTACAGCGAGATTGCAATTCTGGTTCGAGGCAGAGCTGCTTACCCGAAAATTCTGACAGCGCTGGCCGAAAGAAACATTCCAGTGCAACCAGGCGGGCGATCTGGCCTCTTCGCACAACCCGAGGCCGCGTGTCTGGGACAGCTGTTTTGTTTGCTGGGCGAAGTTGAGTGGGCCGCCCACTGGGGGCAAAGAGAAACTATCGTCCGCGAATCGCTCGAAAAAGACTTCGCGAATGTTTTTGAACTTGACGCACCGCGGCGTCGTGCGTTCAGTGCATGGCTGACAGATCTGCAGACCAAGGTTCCGAGCAGTGACCGCACTGCTGACTTGGTCAGCGAGGTGTACGAGTTGCTTGAAATTCTCGGTTTGCAGGAGTGGAACCTTGCAGATCCGCTTGCCCTCAACCGAATGGGAACGATTGCCAGATTCACAAATCTGCTTGCCGATTACGAGACCGTCCGTCGACGGGCGCGCCCAGACGGGGCGGTGCCCGGCGAGCAAGTCGGCGGACAAGATCGCGGAAGCTGGTACTACAAGAACCTCGGCATTTTCATTGTGAACTACGCCGTCGGAGAATATGACGGCTTTGAAGGCGAAGAAGATTTTGGGCTTGATGCCGTCGATCTCACCACCGTGCACTCCGCAAAGGGTCTTGAGTGGCCGGCGGTGTTCATTCCATCGCTGACAGCGACTCGATTTCCGTCGTCGCGAAGTGGCACGAAACAGGAGTGGTTGGTGCCGAGGAACATGTTCAAAGCCCCGCGATATGAGGGCGACGACGCAGACGAACGGCGACTCTTCTATGTGGCACTCACCCGCGGGCGTGATCTTGTGGTGACATCTCGACACGGGCGTGTGAATTCTCGCAAGGCAGAACCAAGCCCGTACTGGAACAAGTTGGCCCGCCACCTTGTCAATTTCGAAGACGTGAAGCTGCCTAGGTTGAAGGCCCGCGACCTTGCGGAGGAAGACTTGCTTGTTAGCTATAGCGAGCTCGCCGCATACATGGAATGCGGATGGGCCTATCGACTGAGACAGCGCCTCGGATTCATGCCGAGGCTTGTCGCGGCGATCGGCTACGGCAAAGCCGTACATCACGTGATGCGAGTGCTGGCAGAAGAAACCATGAAGACCGGTAAGGTGCCGACGCAAGATGCGGTTCAAGGAATCATTGACCGGGAGTTTTTCTTGCCAACGGCAAATAAGGTCGCACACCGAGAACTCAAGACGGAAGCCGAGAAGCTAGTCACCAGGTACATCAAGGACTTCGGCGACGAGCTGCGTCGGGTGTGGATGACGGAGAGACCATTTGAACTACATCTGGACGGAGTAACTGTAAGCGGGCGTGCTGATGTGATTCTTGATGGCCAGCCTGGTAACGAGGGACGTTTAACAATTGTCGACTACAAGACAGCTGCGGCACAAGAAGAGAAGCACGAGTTGCAGCTGCAGATCTATCTTGACGCGGGACGACGAGAAGGCCTTGACGTTGCCGACGCCTTCGTGCACGACATGAAGTCGGCAGATCGAATACTGGTAGACAGTTCAGAGTTGGCCATCAAGGCCGCCGAGGACATGGTGAGACGATCGGCAGCTTCGCTGAAGAAGAAGGATTACAAGCCGAATCCCGAGCGAGGTCGTTGCATGGCGTGCGACGTGCGAACCATCTGCCCACACTCGGCTGCGAAATGAGCGACGTTTGGCACCAGGTGGTCGTGGTGAAACTTGACGATGTCGTGCCACGCAGATGTTCAACGCTTCCAAATCTATGACACCTGGATACTAAAACGGGGGTGTGAACCTCGACGCCGAAACATCAACGCCGACCATCCGATATTGGAAATGGCTGGGAGTAGACGATGAAATTCGTGGAGTGTTCCGACTCAAGGAACACATGTTTCAGAAGTTCACGAACGGCACCTGGCAGCAATCGGATTACTGGGAGCGCGCGTCCCAAGACCCAGATTTTCCCGAGATTGACGAGTCCGAAGCAATCCAGCTCATCGATGCCTTGACCCGACTTCGGGACACATCCACACCACAAGAAGAGACATAATCTCAATCGATCTCACGACCAAGGCAAAAGTTGCTGAGGTTTGTCACCAAACTTCTTGTTCTCTGGGAACAATTGTCAGCTCGGAAATTGCTCATCGACATGTGGCTGAACAACTGCAACCCCCTACCGCGGGTTGAAGAAGTTCGGGGCCCGCTTCTCGAAGTGTGACATGACGGCCTCGACCTGGTTCGGTGAGCCGATCAGTTGATGGATGGTCTCTCGCTCGGCGGCGAACTGTCCTGCTGCCCCGTCGTTCACCAACCTGTTCATCAGCTGCTTGGCGCCACGCACTGCATCCGGGCTCTTGGAGGCGATCTCACGGGCAAGCGTCATCGCATCGGCGTGCGGGTCACTCGAGAGGTGACTGGCGAGACCGATGTCGTGGCCTTCTTTGCCGCTGATCACCTTGGCGGTGAAGACGAGTTCCTTGGCGACGTCGGGTCGAACGAGGCGCGACAACATGAGCGTGCCCGTCATGTCGGGGATGAGGCCCCAGTGGACTTCGCGTACCGAGAGTTGCGTGTCGGGGTGCACGATGCGGATGTCGGTGCCGAGTGCGATCTGCATGCCACCGCCGAGTGCGTGGCCATGCACGGCTGCGATCACCGGCACGGGAACTTCCTGCCACACCCAACACACCTGTTGGGCGAGGTGCGTGATGCGACCGTCGGCCATCGACCCTGCGTTCATCGATCCAGAGTTTGTGGAGCCACCGGCCATCGCCTGGAACGAGCCGAAGTCAAGACCGGCACAGAACGAGGCACCCTCGCCGGAGAGGACGACGACCCGCACGTCGTCCAAGGTCTTCACGTACTCGCCGGCAGCGGCGAGCGAGGTGAACATCTCGTTGTCGAGGGCGTTGCGCTTGTCGGGGCGGTTCATGCGGATGTCGGCCACGCCGTCCACCACGGTCATCACGACTCGCTCGCTCGTCACTCCGGGGATGTTCATCGCATGGCTCCGATCGATCAGGTGTCCCCCATCGTGGCATGACACACTGAGAGGTATGCAACTGAACCTCTCCGCAGATGACGTCCTGAAGACCACCCGCAGCGTGCGCAAGCGCCTCGATTTCGACAAGCCCGTCGAGCGCTCGATCGTCGAGGAGTGCCTCGAGATCGCGCTCCAGGCACCGACCGGTGGCAACCGTCAAGGCTGGCACTTCATCGTCGTCGAAGACGCCGCCAAGAAGAAGGCACTCGCCGACATCTATCGCGAGAACTGGAAGATCTACTCGAGCCTGCCGGGACGCCCGACCGGGGACCAGCGCGATGAACAGATGGGTCGCGTGCGCGACTCGGCCACGTTCCTCTCCGAGAACTTCGAGCGTGCGCCGTATCTGATGATCCCGTGCATCGAGGGCCGTCTCGAGAACCTCGACGTGGCGATGGGTGCGGGTGCGTGGGGATCGCTCCTGCCGGCCGTGTGGAGCTTCATGCTCGCATTGCGCAATCGCGGCATCGGCTCGGCGTGGACGACGATCCACCTGATGAACGACGGCGAGAAGAAGGCCGCTGAGCTCCTCGGCATCCCGTACGAGAAGGTGACGCAGGGTGGTCTGTTCCCGATCGCCTACACCAAGGGCACCGACTTCAAGCCCGCCGATC
>VFQS010001555.1_pt1 | contig 20781 bp, 18 predicted proteins | sample 3512361 | NCBI WGS metagenome assembly VFQS01 (sample SAMN10412375, study PRJNA504923) | tailings metagenome | isolation source: Relicate 1 Philex TSF3 active mining | place: Philippines
GCTCCACTGATTGTTTGCACAACCAAAGTATGAGCATCGGCCTCCGTTAACCCCAGCTCCACAGCCCCAGCAATCATCGCTTCCACAAACCTAAAGAAATATGCCGGTCCCGATCCACTAGTGGCAGTAACCGCATCTTGCAAAACCTCATCTACAACAATTGTCTTGCCTGAAGCTTTCAACAACTCCCGAACTGCAGTTACATCTGAATCCTTCGCATACTTACCCGCGGAGATTGCTGATGCGCCAACCCCAACCGACATCGGAGTATTCGGCATAACCCGAAGCACTGCGATGCCCTCACTTAAATACGTCTCTATTGATGAAGTCTTCTTGCCGGCCGCAAAGGAAATAACTCTTTGACTTACTGAAATACTTTTTCCTATCGACTCTAGAATTGAATCCATATCCTGAGGCTTAACAACCAAAAGAATATTCTCGGAGCTTGAAGCAATATTCTCTGCGCTTGAAACTTCGCATCCATACTTTGTCAATAACTCCGCAGTTCGCTCACTTCGTTTATCTGAAATAACAATATTTGAAGCTTCAATCCCCGATTTGATGATCGAAGCCAATAAAGCTTCACCCATAATCCCAGCACCGATAATGCCGAGTTTACGTTTAGCAGCAGCTATCATGGCGCAAGATTAGCGAACTCTTGATTTGTACCGAGCCGCCCGCGGGCTTGAAAGATCGGCTATTAGCTCACCATTTATAGGTAAATGAGGGCAAAACCCATCTCCATCGACTTGCCGCTCAGCTCAATATAGGAATTTTATTACTGATGGTGCTTTAGTCCTTTACACTTTTCATCATGCCACGTCAAGGCGGTTATTACTTCGAGGTTGACTACTCACTGAACCACCCAGCACAAGATGAAAAAGCGTTTGCCGCAATTGAAAAAATTTCGATTGTAGAAACGTGTGACTTTACAGATTCTTGGTTTAAGGCGGAAATCCTTGGTGGATTAAACGGCGCAGATATTGAGTTTGTTGACTCGTCATCAAACGATAGAAGGTTTGGAGTTGTTGGGTTTCGCTTAACAACTCATATGAGCACTGTAGTTCTCGACTAGGCGAATTACATCAAAGTGAATAGTCCAAAAAAACTCTCAGGTGAAAGTGTGATTGTTTTTGGAGCCAATGGTTTTCTAGGATCCGTGATCACAAAGAGGCTTTATGACTCTGGCTATGAAGTTTTGCCCATAATAAGGCCAGGAGCAAACATATCCAGACTACGAGATTTAGGTGACACAAAAATCTCGGAAGTTGAAGCAAGCAAATGGCCAGAAAAAGTTAGCGAAGTCGCCCCAAGTATCGTAATTTGCGCACAATGGAATGGCGTCTCAAAGCAAGATAGAGAAAACCTAGAACTTCAGAACTCAAATATCGAGCCTATACTGAATATTGCCATCGCGACAATGGAGTCTGGCGCTGGGAATTTTCTTTGCTTTGGATCTCAAGCAGAGGCCAAAGAATCAATTGAGCCAATCTTCGAACAATTCTATGATTCGGGTGGTTCGGCTTACGGAATTGCTAAGGCGACTCTGCATAAACACTTGACATCTTTGTTTGAGCATTCAGATTGTCGATTCATTTGGGCACGCATTTTTTCAGTTTATGGACCTTCAGATTTCTCTGATTCTTTGTTAACAAAACTATTTGAATCTCAAGTTTCTGGAAACAAATTAGTTATATCAAATCCTTCAAAATTCTGGTCTTTTCTATATCAGGACGACTTTGCCTCAGCAATTGAGAAAATCTTGACTAATCCAACAGTTGCAAACACAGTTAATGTCGGTAGCCCTATTCTTCATGAAATCAGAAAAATTGTAGAGATTTGCCAAATGCCCACAGTGTACGAATTAGTAGAAAATGAAAAGAATCCCTCTAATCTAGGCTTCTTTCCCGACCTTGCAAAGTTAGAAGCAATAGGTTGGATTCCCACGATTACGCTCGAAGAAGGTATCAAAAGGACACGGGAAGCATTTAATTACCGCATTGAAATCAAGTAGTAAGATTTCAAGCACTGTAACTCATTACAAGTGCGACTGACAAGGCAAGGTGTAGTTTTGCAAGATATTGAGCGAACCACTCTTGCAGATTGTATTGCCAGATTTATCGCTGAGAAAAATACTCCCGCAGTTTTTCAACTTTCGGGCGGGATGATCGCTTTTATAATCGATGCGATAGGAAGACTCGGCAAAACACCGATAATCAATACTCGTCACGAGCAAGCTGCTGGTTTCGCAGCCGAAGGCTCAGCGAGAATATCTCGTATACCGGGATTCGCTATGGGAACGAGTGGTCCAGGTGCAACCAACTTGCTTACACCAATCGCATCAAGTTATTTTGATTCGATTCCAGTAGTTTATATAACTGGACAGGTAAATCAAAAAGAGCTCCGAACCAATATAAATCAAAGACAAAATGGTTTTCAAGAGTTAGACATATGTGAGATGGCTAAGTCAATTACCAAGAAGGTTTATAGCCCCAAGACAGCAGCTGAGGTTTTAGAGTCCTTGAACGAGGGATGGATTCTTTGTCAAGAGGGTCGGCAAGGACCAGTATTAATAGATATACCCATCAACTTGCAACAAGAATTCATCGAGTACGATTTTTCTTCTGATTCAACAATGCCAGTGAAATCTGAGATAACAGCGGCTGAAATTTCGGAATTCAAAGACCTTCTTAATTCAGCCAAACATCCATTACTTCTTATAGGTGGCGGAGTTAGACTTAGCAATGCCACTGATTTGTTATCCGAATTCATTGAAAAGACGGGAATCCCATACGTAAGTACATTGTTAGGTTTAGATGCAATCTCTCACAAAAATGCAAATTACTTGGGCTTTATTGGAAGTTATGGAAATAGATGGGCAAACGCTGCAGTTAGCCAAGCAGATCTTCTAATCGCAATAGGAAGCCGGTTAGATGTTCGACAAACAGGCAACAATATTTCAAAATTTATCTCGGGCAAGAAAATAATACGAATTGATGTTGATGAACATGAATTGAATGGTCGAATTTCATCAGACTTATCAATCAAATCAGATGCCTCTAAATTCTTGCAAGCAGCGATTGGGGTAGATTACAGAATCGATAGTACTTTGTTCGTCTCCAGGATTCACGAAATAATACATGAAAATCCACAAAAGTTTGAGCAGCCATCCGATTTGCTTTTGAACCCTAGTATAGTGATGGAGCACCTGGGTGATCTCTTTCGCGAATCATTAGGATTCATAGTTGATGTGGGACAACATCAAATGTGGGCGGCTCAATCAATTCAACTTAGTGAAGGACAACGTTTCTTAACTTCAGGCGGATTGGGTGCAATGGGGTTTGCTATTCCAGCAAGTATTGGTGCCGCTGCGGCGAGAAATGGTCGATGGGTGTCCATTTTGGGTGACGGTTGCTTACAGTTATCCTCAGCCGAGTTGCAAACAATTATCCACTACAGACTTCCTATAGCAATCTGCGTTATCAATAACGGTCAACATGGAATGGTTGCACAATTTCAAGAGGAAAATATGGATGGCCGACTTTTCGGAACTCGTGATGGTTACTCAAATCCAAATTTTCAAGAACTAGCGTTAGCTTATGGCTTTAGGAAAATCGCAAGAATTGCACGTGTTGAAGATTTAATGAGCCTCGAGAAATTGGTTATTGACGCAAAAGATGAGCCGATTTTTCTTGAGTTTATAGTCGATTCTCAAGCCAAAGCTTTGCCCAAAATGTCAATAAAGAATGAGTAAACTACTTAAAGTTAATGCTCTCAACTTCAAATTCTTGCGGTAAACGTCTAACTTGTGCGTGGATACTCAGGACGTATTCTCCAATTAGTCCAAGGAAAAACAATTGAATTCCACCAAAGAAGAAAAGAGCCACGATCAATGTTGGAATGCCTTGTAGCGCTGTTGGCGCATCGAATAGACTCGCTGTAAAGGACCAAAGGCCCGCAAGAAATCCAAGTCCAGAAATAAAGAAACCCCCAAGTAATGCAATACGCGCTGGAGCTCTGCTTGTACTAACAAATCCATTTATTGCTTGATCAATTAATGCAAGAAAATTTGATTTAGATTTACCTTTTTTGCGTACACCCCATACATAAGGGACTGAAGTTGAGTTACTAGTTGACTGAGCGACCAGACCTCTAATGTAAGGGTAGTGATCACCAAGCTTGCAGATCTCATCAGAAATTCTTCTATCAATTAACATAAATTCACCAGAATTCAAGGGAATTTCAGTTTCGGACATAGTTCTTACAATTCGATAGTAAAGACCCCTGAGTGCTCGCATGATTAAGGATTCTTGGCGATTAGTTCTTTCCCCATATACAACGAGATATCCCTTGGTCCATTCTTGGTATAGATCGGGAATTTTATCCGCAGGATCTTGTAAATCCGCAGGAAGCATGGGGATTATCGCCCGACCTGATGCCTTAGCCATGGCCGCATACATATTTCTAAAAGGTCCTACATTTCTGCTATTAACAATCACCTTGACATTTTTTGAGCCGTTAGCGATTTTTCTTAATTCCCGAACCGTGCCATCTGTTGACGCGTTATCGATGAAGATGTGCTCATACTTTATTTTTGGCAGTCTAGATGACATCACTTTTTGTACTTCTCTCGCACAATCCACAACTGATAACTCCTCGTTGTAGCATGGAGTTATGATTGTCAGGTCGACATTTGTTTTAGCCATATTGAACTCTACTTCTTCTTAGATGCCGATTAACCAAGGTGGTTCGCCCTCGCGGGCAAGTTTTTCAAGATCCAGCTTTTCTCGCAACGTATCCATCGGTTGCCAAAAACCCTCATGTTGAAATGCCATTAATTCACCTTCGCCTGCGAGTTTAGGAAGAGCTCCAGTCTCAAAAGGTTCAGAGGTGGCATTTACATATCCAGCAACTTGTGGCTCCAGGACAAAGTAGCCGCCATTTATCCAACCTGCGTCACTTTGGTTTTTTTCTCCAAAATGCAACACGCAACCATTGCTCAAATCTAGATATCCAAATCTTGCAGGTGGGCGAACAGCCGTCAAGGTGGCCAATTTCCCGTGTGATTCGTGAAACGTCAACAGGTGTTTTATGTTGATGTTTCCAACCCCGTCGCCGTAAGTTGCAAGCACTCTTTCTCCAGGATATAAGTTCATACATTTCTTTATTCTTCCGCCCGTTTGAGTGTCTAAACCTGTATCAACCGCTTCGATATTCCATTTCGTTTCTAGGGAATCTACCCACTCTGAAATGACTTCACCTTTGTAGCCAGTAGCTATCACAAAGTCATTCAAACCTTGTTGCGCGTAAATATTCATAATGTGCCAAAGAATTGGTTTATCATCGATGTGAACCATTGGTTTTGGTTTATCAGCGGTTTCTTCAGAGATTCGCGTTCCTAATCCACCAGCGAGAATTACTACCTTCAATTTTCGAACCCAATTATCTTGTGTAATGAGTCAATCATGTAATCAAGCATTTCAATACTCAATCCGGGCCATACGCCTATCCAAAAAGTGTTATTCATGATTCGGTCTGTATTTTCAAGGCTGCTGATTACTCTTCTTGGTGTTCCGACAAAAGCAGGTTGACGTAAAAGGTTTCCACCAAAAAGAAGTCTTGTGCCTATCTTTCTCTCATTCAATTCTTGAACAATTTGATTTCTAGTTTTTAAGGTTCCAGGCTTTACTGTGAGCGCAAAACCAAACCATGATGGATTACTGTGTTCAGTCGCTTTTGGTAGAACAAAATATTCCTCAAGATCCTTCAAGCCATTAAGTAGGTAAGCCCAGTTTCGGCGACGAAGCTCGATAAATGAATCCAATCGAGCTAACTGCGCTAGTCCGATAGCCGCTTGAATATCTCCAGACTTAAGGTTATATCCCAAATGTGAGTAAGTGTACTTGTGATCGTAACCTTCGGGGAGTTTCCCTAAAGTCCATTCGTAACGCTTCAAACAAGTGTTATCGCAACCTGGAGCACACCAGCAGTCTCTTCCCCAGTCGCGGAAAGATTCAACAATTCTTTTGTGTACAACTTTCTTTACTAGCACCGCACCACCTTCACCAGTTGTTATGTGGTGTGCCGGATAGAAGCTAAAAGTCGAGAGATCTCCGAAGCTTCCCAGAATCTGATCTCTATACGTTCCTCCCAATGCGTCGCAACTATCTTCGATGAGCCAGAGATTATGCTTCTTGGCTAAATCTTGAACAATGTCGAGATTGAATGGGTTACCAAGGGTGTGAGCCATCATTATCGCTTTGGTTTTTGAGGAGACCGCTGCTTCCAATTGCTCATCAATTGCCACATAGCTTTCCGGATCAACATCAACATAAACCGGGATAAGTCCATTTTGAAGAATAGGAGTAACGGTAGTTGGGAATCCAGCTGCCACAGTTATTACTTCATCACCAGGCTTAAGAGCGCGATCACCGTGAGCTGGGCTCGTAAGTGAACTTAAAGCTAATAAATTAGCTGATGAACCGGAATTCACCATAAATGCGTGACGCATTCCAACAATTTTCGCGAAGCGAGATTCAAACTCGTCCATATAAGGACCCGATGTCAGCCAGAAATCTAGACTGGCCCGGGTTGCTGCCTTCAATTCTTCTCTTCCAAAGACTTTACCAGTGACAGCTATACTTGTCTCACCTGCGACAAACGGTTTTGAAGGGTGCAAATCAATAAATGCTTCGGTCGCTAATTGGTTAATCTTTGATTCTAGACTCTCGTTCAATTCTATCCCTGACCGCGCCACATAAGTAGTGCCTCGCTCACTATTTTGGTGTTCAAAGACTACAGTTCGGTTATGGAAAATTCCTTCGGGCAACGCCTGCGAGAATTGCCAGGACCATTACTGTTAACTGGCCACACTGGCTTTAAAGGCACCTGGATGACCTTTTTGCTGGAGTGTTTGAAGATTCCCGTAGTCGGTTATTCGTTACCTGCTGATGAAAACTCTCTCTTTGATCGTGCAAAACGAACTGGTGCCATCCCTGAGGAGTATTCAGATATCCGCGACCATGAAGCTCTAGAGCGATTTATAGATCTGCACAAACCTTCAACAATTATTCATATGGCGGCACAGCCATTAGTCCTTAAGTCGTATGAAAGTGCTCGCGAGACCTTTGAGGTGAATGTCATGGGCACTGTAAATGTCTTGGATGTGGCATTCAAGAAAGACTTCGTTAAAGCCGTAATCATTGTGACAACAGACAAAGTCTATAAAAACGACAATTCGGGCCGAGCCTTTATTGAAAGCGACCCACTTGAAGGTAAGGATCCGTACAGTGCCAGTAAGGTGGGGACCGAAGCTGTAGTTACTGCCTGGCAACAAATCGCAAAAATTTCCGGCGGCCCGAGAGTTGTGTCTGTTCGCGCGGGAAACGTGATAGGTGGGGGTGATCTTGCGGCGAATCGAATCATTCCTGATCTCATTCGGGGTGTTTTTACAGGTGATGTGGTTCGTATTAGAAACCCCCACAGTACGCGGCCGTGGCAGCACGTTCTTGATCCTGTCGTTGGATACATTTTAACTTTAGAGAAATCTTTTAGCGATAAGGGTCTCGAGAAGCTAAATTTTGGACCGCTTGGGAATGAGCTACGTGTTTTTGAAGTTGCGGAATATTTCTCAAAGGTCTTCCGTGATCGTTTAAAGTATGAGTTCATCGACTCTACCGAAGCCACGTCGCAACAACGGAGCTTAGAAGCATCGCAGCTGAAACTAGATTCAAGACGTGCAAGAGAATTGCTTGATTGGTCTCCTAAGTATTCCCAAATTCAGGCAGTAGGAAGTACGGCTTCATGGTGGGTTAAGTTGTTAGTTGAAAGGATAGAGCCGGAGCAAATTTCGAAAGATGAAGTTCAAAATTATCTAAAACTCCTCTGAAAACCTTATACTTTTAATCTAAGCCTCGTTCTTACTCCAATTGTCTAATCTAAATATCTTTGCCGCATATTGGGCTACCAAGAGATAAACACGACCCAGTTTAGTAATTACGTATTGATTTTCGTCAAAGCGAATTAGCCCTCTAGAAACGTGCTCGTCTAGTCGAACTTGGATGGCTTCCGAATTCAGTCTTTCATTTGACTTTACTTTACTAAGATCCAATTTAGACGCTGTCTCAAACACTTTAGATTTTTCAACCCAGCTAAGTACATAAAAGGACCTACTTCGATCAATATTCAATAGCCCAAAATTTGCAGTACTTGTAAATATCAAACTGGCCAATAGAACTTTTGGAAGAATCTGACTCGCTCTCAGCCCCCTAAACATACTGAAGCCAACGTAAACAGCGCCATTAAAAAAAGCGGTAAGGATTATTTGCTCGAATAAAAGATTATTTGCGACACCCAAGCTCCGAAAAATTAAGAGAGTGAGTAAGCCAGAAACATTTATGGTTAGGAACAAAAAAAAGGTGTGCGAGTATTTTGAGAACTTGGTTGCTATCCACACCGCTTAACCGTACCATTGGAACATATTTAGTACCTATTGCATGACGAGATTGGAATAGTCGAGTGGCTGATACATTAACTGCCGCCTGTACTCTCTTTTTTATCTATTCAGTTTTTCTTTTTTTTCAAAACATTTATAAGACTAATGTCATCTTTTCTCTGGTAAATGCATTTTTCTTTGCAGTCCTCATAACCTACTTCCTTGGGTTGATTGGAATGTTAAATTGGTCATTTTTCGTATTCCTTACAGTTGGGATTGCTATACTTTTTAAACAGAGAGCTGGGCCAAAGCAGATTTTGGACTTTACTCCTCTTCTGGTACCTACAGTTTTTTTAATAGTATGGATTAATGCCGTACCCAGAGACTTCAAATTCGTAAATTGGGATGAATTTGCTTCTTGGGGTCCTAACATTAAAGCGCTTACTCTGGATAATGCTCTTTATACAAATGCTGGTTCCAACGGCGAGGTAGGGGGAGGATACAAAGGTTATCCACCAGGACAGCAGTTGATGCAATATCTCTTCACGTCAAGCGCTGGATGGTCTGAGCAGCATGTAGTGTGGGCTCAAGGGATTGTTTTAGGAATATTGCTAATTTTAGTAATCGAGCTAGAGTTTCGAAAATTTGGATTGGTTAAATACCTTTTTTTCGTTCCCGCTGTCACCTTATTTTACATTTTAGGGTACAGCTTTACCTCTATCTATGCTGATGGTCTTCTTGGGGTATTTGGACTAGCAACATATTCGATCACCAAAGAAATTTTGAATAATCATTCAATGAGAGTTAAGTACATACTAATTGCTCCATATGGAGTCATTGTTCTAATCAAACCCACAGGCATTGTCATAGGAACACTAGTTTTATTAATATGTGTTATTCAGAGTGAAATAGAGACACTTAAACATTCAAAAATATATTTTCGCTCAACTTTGCGTCGAGTAATTTCGAAATCTTTTTATCCTTTGATATCTATGCTGGTTGCTTATACCCTGTGGGAAATATATGTTGAACACCACAAAATTGAAAAGTTGACATTCGCTTTTTCTAATCCAGGAAATAAACTCATCGAAAGATTTTTAGACCTTTCGGCTGTATTTATCAATCAATTTAATCAGGGCATAAGCTTGTTTACATTACCTGGGGGCAGAGGAGACTTGCAATTAGACTTCATTGCCCTACTGTCTTGCGTTCTGATCTTACAGACCACATTCACTTTCTGCTACGTAAAGAATCAGAAAATTCATCAAGCATTATCTTCATTGGTGCCAATTTCGGTAGGACTGATCTACTTTGGATTCGTATTCACTATGTACCTTTTCTTTATTGATGAATATGAACGAGAGTCTGGAGGATCTATAAGGAGATATCTTGCTTCATTCATGTTCATTGTCGTATTTCTAGTACTTGCGGAAGCAGCAAAGCTTGTGTACGAGTTAAAAAAACTACGTAGTTTATTCACAATCATTTTAATCATCCTGCAATTTCTAATGCCAACGGCCCAAATGAAGTCAGACTTTACGCATGCTCGTCCAAATCTAGACTTGTTAGCAGTCAGAGTTGCCGTCGAGAATCAAGTAGATACGGTAAGTAAGTTAGTTTCACGAAATGAAAGTGTGTATTATTTTAATCAAGGAAGTACCGGATACGAAAAAAATGTTTTTGTCTACTTGATGATGCCTAATAGAGTTAATTGGTGGTGTTGGAGCGTTGGTGAGCCTGTTTTTCTAGGAGACATTTGGACATGTGATAAAGAAGTACTTGAAACGCTACCTAAAAATCAAGTCTTCGTTCTAGCTCACAACGACGGACAAATTAAAATAAACGTAGAAAATCAAATTTCATTTGAAATTTCAGATCAAGAACTGGATGAGGGTGTTTATAAAGTTGTAGAGAATTCCGGAGATAAAATCCAAATAAAACTTTTGGCAAAATTTTAAGCGAAAGAAAGTAGGCGCTTTAAACATGCTCAGCGGAGAGTCCAATCTGTTTTCCATAATTGTTCCAGCTTTTAATAGTCACAAATACTTATCAGGTACCATTGAGAGTTTACTGACTCAAACCTACGAGAATTTCGAGATTATTATCGTAGATGATGGTTCTACGGATGAGACATTCCAAATTGCTGTTGAATTTGCAAAAAAAGATAGTCGAATTCGAGTGATTCAGCATAAAGTCAATAGAGGTGAATCGGCCGCTATTAATTCTGGCTGGAAGATTTCCAAGGGTAATTTCGTCAGTATTATAAGTAGCGATGATCCACAGGATAGAATTTGGCTCGAAAAAATGTTGTCAGGAATTCGCACTTATCCTGGATACACTCACTACTATCCTGACAGAATGATAATCGCTGAAGATGGAAAAGTAATATCAAAAGAAAATATGTATGAGTGGAAGTTAGAAATTTTGGTTGGCAAAATGATTTGTATTGCAAGTGCGGGTACTATTATAAATAAAAAACTTCTTCCTCCAGATTTCTTGCCAAGAGATGAAGCCTTGAAACAGTGTTCGGATTTAAGTCAAATGCTAGCACTCTCCAAATTCGGTCAAGGAAAACGGATTCCCTTTGTTTATGGCGTGTGGAGAAAGCATCCGGGAAATTTAAGCCGTGCAAGAAGTTTGGTGGACAAGATATCTGAATTTGAAACTTTTTCTTCTAGCTGGCTTCATAACAATCTTTTGTATGTCGAAAAGGCAGAACTTCTCTTGCAAGCTCGTGTTTACATATTCTTGCAGAAGTTACATTGGAGTTTTGAGCAACTTGGAACGGTTAAAGGATTTTTTAATATTTTTGTTCACAATAGGCTCTATTTTCCTCCACTCTTCGAGCCACCTCTCACAAATTCGAAATTCCGAGTTGTGTGCGCATTATGTAAAGTTATATGGCTTCACCATTGGTCGAGGTTTATTAAAATTCCAAAGAGTTTCATAGGCAAATTTTAGCATTATAGAAGGTTTGATAAGCTCTCGATTTTTATAAGGTGATGAAAGCCCAAGTAGAAACAATCTACGTTCGATTAATCCTCTAACTGATTCTGAATGGCCTATAAATTCCAGAAATTCATCAACCCACAAGAAGATGTTAGTGTTGTCGATTTTTGGGTTGAAAAATGCATGGGGATGAGTAAGTCGCCTAACCTCCGAAATCGACAGCTCAGGAAGCCCAATATTTCTATTCAACGCTCCCCAGTATTTTGCAAGCTTTAAATGTTTTTCTGGACTAATTCTCGTTACTTGATTTTTATGCATTCGATAGTAGTACAGTTTTTCCGGTAAATAAGAAACTTTCGAATACGGAAAAACTCTCAATGCCGTGGTCCAATCTGAAGAGTCCAAATCTGGGTTAAATAGGTCCACATCTCTCGCCCAATCAGCAAGAAACAGCCAAGAGGCATTTGCTCCATACGATCCTAATAGTAAAAACTCCGAACGATAATCAATCCCTTTCATTTCTCCAAGTATTGGAAAGACTGATTTCCCCTTGCCTTTAAATTTCTGAATATCGCAAAAAACTAAGTTGGTTTTTTCTTTACTGATTAAAGCAATTTGCTCTCTGAAGCGAGATTTTGAAATTAGGTCATCACTATTCATTAATGCAATATAGGTCCCTTGCGCAGAATTGATCCCGGCAGAGAGAGCCTCTATATACTTAAAACCGGGGACATTTATTATTACAATCCTCTTGTCAGTTATCTCAAGATTTAATTTGGAATGAGAAGTATTCATTAAAATTAATTCGCAATCATCTGATATTGCTTGTAGGCAAGATTTAATGGCTTCATCTAAGAATGAATTTTGACTATGAAAGGGTAGAATTATTGAAAGCCTAATGGAAGACATAAATTTTCATGAAATCACTTTAGAAGGAACGCCCTAAACCAAACAAGGGATTTTTTTAGAGTCGAGTTTTGAGGAAATTTCTGAAGAATTCGTGAGCCTATTTTCAGAAGTGCAAGTCGCAAACGTCGCGTTTTCTTGTATAAACCGTGAACTGTAAAACAGAATCTTAGTCTGGACCCATTAATCTTGTGAGCACGAATCGAGATTCCATCTGTATAGTGCAAGCGTTTGGGATCCTCTTTTCTGAACAAAGCCTCAATATCGTTTCGATGAGATTCCTGGGCATGTGCATTAGATGAAGCACTCTCGATGTGATGTCTCATTACTGTTCCATACGCCTTTAAGTGGAGAAATGGTCTATCACTTTTGTTAGCGAAGTCCAAAAAGTAGAATATGTCTTCGCCAAATCTTTTATCCTCATCAAAACGAATCTCCGAAAACGGTGATGAGTACCTAACCATCACGGTGGATGTCGAAATACCACACCCCCTTTCCAAAATGTAACGCAATTGGGAATCTCCTGAGTGGTAAGAGGTGTCAATTAATTTAAATTCGTTCTCTATTTCATAATGTCGAATGTAGTTAGTGTGCGAGAAATCCACTCTATTTATCAGCATTTCGGATAATTGATGTCTCAGCTTTCCAGGGAGAAAGTAATCATCTGAGTCTAAGAAGGTTACGAAAACGAACTTAGCCAAGTCTAACCCTTGATTACGTGCGCCGGCAGGGCCATGTTTGTGAGAATTCTTCTGAAAGGCCAAAGCGCAATGGTTGAAAGACTTTAGTATTTGAAGAGTTGTATTAGAGATTTCTGAATTTGTGTTGTCATCAACCACAATCACCTCTATTGATTGCAAGTCTTGATCCAGAATGCTCTGAATGCACCGCTTTAACAGGTGAATTCTGCCCCTAATTGGCACAATCACCGTCAATATGTGTCTATTCAAAATTCGAGATTCAAAATCATCTAGAACTGAAATTGCACCTTCTACCTTATTTTGTATTGCGAATAACCTGAAATCTCTCAGATAAGCGAGGTTTAAATGATCTTCATAAGTAGCTTCGCAAAAGCTTACCCATCTTGTAGCTATTTCTGCCCAAAGTTCGAAATTTTCATTATAGGTATCTTCCTTTTTTCCCGTTTGTTCACTGTGAATTCGAATTCCAACTAATGGTTCATCTAGCAATTCGAAATTGGCGCCTGCATCTATTAGCTTAAGCCAATAATTGTAATCTTGCACGTATTTTAGATTCTCATCAAAGTATCCGACTGACTTAATAAAATTAAGGTTAAACATAACCGCACATCCATATAAGACTCCACGCTCAATTGGACCCAAGTGGGTAAACGACTTGTTTAACTCATCCTTTAATGATGCTATGTGAATTAAGTGTCCCTGAAAATCAATTGTTTTGTACGCTGTGTAGTGAACACATTTAGGATTCTGCGCTAATTCGAGTGCATCGACTTGCTTTTGTATCTTTTCCACATGGAAAATGTCGTCGTGTGATAACCAAGTGAAATATTTTCCATTAGCACTATCGATAGCCGCATTTAGAGCTGTGGAAACACCTCCGTTTTCCTTTTGAATCAGCCTTATCCGGGAATCGGAAAGTGATTCAATAATCTTCACAACCCCAATTGGATCACTAGATCCATCATCAACTACGATTATTTCTAGATTTGCGTACGTCTGAGCAATTAAAGATTTAAGGGCTTCGGTTAAGTAACGCTCGCCATTGAAAACCGGCACCGCAACGGATACCAAATTTTCTTTAATGTCTCGCACGGCACAATGGTATATTGTCTTAGCCTTTTATGTGGGTTATCGACAAATATGGGCAATCGTGACCTTATAATGTAAATCTACTGCGATTGGGGGGGATATGTTTACAGGGAAGACCCTTTTAATCACGGGTGGCACCGGTTCATTCGGCAATGCTCTAGTAAGTCGTTTTATCAACACGGATATTCAAGAAATTAGAATCTTAAGTCGAGATGAAAAAAAGCAAGACTCAATGAGACGTAGATTCGCAAATGATAAGTTGAAATTTTATATTGGTGATACGAGAGATCGATCATCCTTAATTAGCGCTGTTTATGGCTCCGATTTTATCTTCCATGCAGCAGCACTTAAACAAGTACCATCGTGTGAATTTTTTCCCATGGAGGCGGTGAAAACCAATGTCATTGGTAGCGAGAATGTTATTGATTTAGCTATTTTGCATGGGGTGGAGAAGGTAATATGCTTAAGCACAGATAAGGCAGTTCATCCCGTAAACGCAATGGGTATGACTAAAGCATTGATGGAAAAGGTGCTGGTTTCTAAAGCTCTTCAAATAAAGGAAAACAGCACAATTATTTGTGGAACTAGATACGGGAATGTAATGGCCTCGAGAGGATCAGTTATACCGTTATTCATTGAACAAGTAAGAAACAAAAAGCCGATAACGATTACTAATCCAAAAATGACCAGATTTATGATGAGTTTAGACGAAGCAATTGATCTCGTGCTTTTTGCATTTGAGAATGGAACTCAAGGAGATATTTTCGTACAGAAATCGCCGGGAGCCTCTATAGAGACTATTGCTCAAGCAGTCAGGTTATTTCTGAATGAAGCCAAACATCCATTTGAGTATATTGGTGAACGTCACGGTGAAAAATTACACGAAGTGCTCATTAGCAAGCAGGAACTTGTCAAGTCTCGAGACCTTGGGGATTACTTTCAAATTTCACCCGATAACCGCGGACTAAATTATGGCAAATATTACGAAGAAGGACTTCAAAATTTGCACGAAATAGATGAATATAACTCTGAAAATACAACCCAGTTGAGCGTTTCTCAGCTTGTTCAATTGTTGGATAAGTTGAACTTGACGAATGTTGTCATATGAGAAGAGCAAGATGAATGTAATTCTTACAGGATCTAACGGATTTCTAGGGAAAAATCTTCAGGTGCATCTTAAGTCTGTTGAAAACATTAATCTCATTATAATTACGAAAGAAACAGACTTTGCAGAATTAGATGCTAACCAACCTGTCGATGTAGTAATACATTTTGGAGGAGTAAATCGCAGTTCGGATAAATCCGACTTTTTCAAAGGGAATGTTGAGTTTACAAAAAAATTACTGAGCTACGCACAACAAATGAAAAGTCCTCCCACGTTTATCTTTTCATCCACAGTGCATTCGGCCAGTAACACCGATTACGGTTATTCAAAGGCCCAAGCAGAAGAATATATTTTAGAATACGGAAGGATTACCGGATCTAGGGTCTTGATATTGAAATTGCCTAATATTTATGGAAAATGGGCTAAACCCGATTACAACTCTGTTGTAGCAACTTTTGCTGTGCAAATTAGCCAAGGGATTGCAGTCAAGCTCTTTGATGAAAATAAGGTTATCCCGTTTATATATGTTGATGACTTGTGTAAATTAATTGTGAGTGTATTGCGCAACTTGAATTACGACTTTGACTTGAATAGCCTGATAAAACCGTTATCTCCCCTAGAGATATATTTAAAGTTTAGTTATTTTAAATCCTGTTTCGATAAAGGTACAATTCCCTCTATATTAAATGATGTTGATGCTAGCTTGTACAGCACCTATATTAGCTATCTTGATAGTGCCTTTTGGGGGAAAACACTTCAGGCCAACAAAGACAAAAGAGGGTCGTTCATTGAGGTATACAGGAATGATAATTCTAGTCAAACTTCTGTCCTTCGAATTTCACCGCGCCAACAAAGAGGAGAGCACCTTCACAACAGTAAGATTGAGCGATTCTTTGTAGTTACAGGCAACTTGGAGTTCATATTCCGAAATCCATTTGGAGAAGAAGTTATAACAATCTCAAGCAACGCAGGAAGCAATAATCTGATTGAAGCTATTCCCGGCTGGTGGCACTCCCTTAAGAATACGGGTGACCATGAGGCTGTGATCTTGGTCTGGGCTAGTGAAAACTTCAACCCGGACGCACCAGATACATACAGATGGGAGTGGATTTAGGAATGAAAGTTATGACCGTTGTAGGTACTCGACCTGAGATTATAAGGTTATCTGAAATTATAAAGAGGTTGAATGCTGATTTTGATCATGTCTTAGTTCACACTGGACAAAATTATAGTTTTGATCTGAACGAAGTATTTTTCGAAGATTTGTCCCTACCTTCACCAAAGTACTATTTGGATGCCGCATGTAATTCCCCCACAGAAACAATCGGCAAGATACTAATGAATATTGAATCAGTCCTGGCAGAGGAGAAACCTGACGCCTTCTTATTGCTTGGAGACACCAATAGCTGCCTATCAGCAATTGCAGCGAAAAAGCACAAAATACCCATTTTTCATTTGGAAGCGGGAAATCGTTGTTTCGATCAAAGGGTCCCAGAGGAAATAAATCGCAGAATAATTGATCATATTGCCGACGTTAATCTTGCCTACAGTGAGCTATCGCGACAATACCTTATAAGGGAGGGACTAAAACCCGATTTCGTCATTAAAGTAGGATCACCGATGCGGGAGGTTCTCAAAGCAAACCAGGCAAAGTCCGATGCTTCTATGATTCTCGCGCACCTTAATTTGGAACGTGACGGTTATGTGCTTGCCAGCTTCCATCGAGAAGAAAATGTAGATAATTTGGAAGCTTTGATGGGAATTGTAGACTCGATTATTCATATTTCTGACGTGTTTAAAATCCGCGTGATTGTTTCGACACACCCTAGAACTTTGAATCGCTTAAAAGAACTGAATATTAAATTTGGTGAGAACGTTCTGATTCATAAGCCATTCCCATTTACTGACTATGTACACTTGCAGTCGAATGCATTACTTGTAATTTCTGATAGTGGCACGATAACTGAGGAGGCGTCGATTTTGGGTTTTGCTGCCGTGAATCTCCGAAGTGCCCAAGAACGCCCGGAAGGCATGGAAGAGTCGGCAGTTGTTCTTGCAGGAAAAGGCAAGGAAAACATTTTGAATGCGATAAATATCGCTTTAGTTCATAAAAAAGATAAAATCAAAATCAATCCTGTGCGGGATTACAGCGATTCTAATGTATCTATTAAAATCTCCCGAATAATTCAAAGTTACGTACATTATGTAAATGAGTTTGTTTGGCGGAAATAATCACAGTTGCTTAAGATCATGTGTCTGTCGTGAATCCTTAGGTCGCAGAATCATTCTCTCTAAATATCTTGGATGATTTGTAAGGTAAAGTCCTACCTATGAACCTTGTGGTCTGTCCAAATAGATTATTTGCGATTTATATGCTTGCATTTGTCAAACAGTTTGGGAATGCCGAAAAGTTTCACTTTGTTATCTGTAATTCCATTTCTATTCCAAAAGAGCTTAGGTCGGCAGGAGAGGAATTAGAAGTAGAGTTTATCGATGAACGCCAAAGTCAATTAAATAGTTATGACAGACTATTTATTCATAGTTATTTCAAGTTACATTTACAGCAGCGTTATGTCTCTACTTTTTCTTTCAAGGAACTATATTTTTTTGCGGATGGCCTGCGTGGAGGGTTTTATGGACTTCCAGAATTAGATAACAGATTAAAGGGTTTGATTTATTTTGGATTTGTTGTCAAAGAAGATTCTTTTTTCAACTTAATTCATGAACTTGGTTCACAATTGTTGATAAGAACCGTCCTGTTTACTGAAATTAAAAATATCTGGATTAAAGTGCAGTCCAAAAGTAATTTACCTTTAGATAACTTATTATCTTCAAGGGACCTTTTGCTTGTTATGCGATATTGGGGTGTAGTATCACATCAATATAGATTCAAAGAAAATTTGGACATTTACGATTACCTTAGAGGTGAACTGTCTAAATATGAACACTTTGACAGAATAGTTCTTCGTAAGCATCCACATTTTCCAAAAGATATTGAGATGTCAGAATTGAAGAGAATCGTGCCGGAAAGTTGTGCATTAGTTTTGTGGGAAGATATTGTAAGCGTTGATAAACATTTTCCTGAATTGACCGAACCCGAGTCAATTCTAATGAGTTCAGCAAATAGTCCCGGTTTATTTCTTGGATTTGATTCTTCTTTGAACATTGTTGTGTCAAAGTTACATCCTCAGACTCAGATAATTTGGCCCGATACTTCAAAACTGCAAACGTTTTTTCGCTCTCATCACTCGTTAGAAATCGTGAATGATCAAGTAAAACTTATGAGTAATGCCGAATTGTGCGCGGACAATGAACAGCAACCTGTTCAAGAGTTCTCAATTCGTGGCGTGGGAATGCAGACGCTCTTAACTAGATTAATTCTGAATGAATTTGTGCAGGAACGCGATGCGCTGACCCAGGAACGCGATGCGCTGACCCAGGAACGCGATGCGCTGACCCAGGAACGCGATGCGCTGACCCAGGAACGCGATGCGCTGACCCAGGAACGCGATGCGCTGACCCAGGAACGCGATGCGCTGAGGAATTCAACGATTTGGAGGGCTACCAGGGCTCTTCGATTTATCGTTTCTAAATTCAAACACTGATAATTGCAGAACTACAAGTACTTTTTACTTATGGAATCGCTTTTCATTAACACTTCCGCGTATTGTAAATCCTCAAACGTATCAACTGAGACCATATTTGCCGTGCTTTGAACAACTTGGAAGTGCATATAGTTTTCAATCGCCCGTAGAAGTTCAATAGATTCAGCCATTTCTAGCGTGCCTTGATTAAGGGTCTCGTAAAATCGAATCATCGAGCCCCACGTGAAAGCAAATACACAAATTTGTTTCCAATATTTGACTTCAAGCTCTGAGTGATTTGAGGAAGGAATTTTTGAACGAGACATGTAGAGAGGTTTATGTGAAGAATTAAATACTACTTTTATTTCATTTGGATCACTGGCTTCTTCACCACTTATTTCGCCAACAACATTCACCAATTCTAGGGTTGGATCTTCTATTAAGAGATTGGCTGTTATATTAACCAGACTTGGCTCGAGTAGCGGTTCGTCTCCCTGAACCACTACTACTATGTCGTCGGAAACTAAATCCAGTGATTTAAAACCTTCAAATACTCTCTCTCCTGGGCGGTTTATTTTCGGATCAGTGGATATGTATCTTGCCCCAATTTTAAAACACTCCGCTTGGACTGATGAATCACATCCTGTCACGTAAATTTCACATGTGAGGGTGTTCAAAGAGGCACGTTGCCATACATGTTCAAGCATGGTTTTGCCCAATATTTTTTTTAATGGCTTTCCAGGAAACCTTGTTGAGGCCATTCGAACTGGAATTCCAACCACTACTCTTCGGCTAGACATTTTTTGTCCAGTTTTCTTGCCCAGTTATTAATTTAACAGCACGCTTAGTATCCGAATCCTTTACCAAAGCGTAAACGACACTAGGGTGAATGTTGAATTTAGCTCCTAGAAAATAAAGAGCGCCAGAGCCTTCTCGAATAGGATTTATAGCGGACTTCAGTAGCGCTTCTAGGACATCAAGCAGCTTGGCGAAATGAATTGAACCTAGAATGTCATTCTCACACATATCGACAATCAACTGTTCGGTTCGCAAATTGCCTGCACCTCTTCCAATGCCAAGTGCAGTTGCGTCAAGCAATTCGACTCCCTTCTGAATTGCAACAAGCGAATTAGCATAAGCAAGTCGGCGATTGTCATGAAGGTGAAGACCGTAATCGGGACGGATTTGCCTAATAATAGAATCAATCTCATTAATATTATTGGGAGTAAGCACCCCAAATGAATCAGCAAGAAATAGGTAGTCAAAAAAATTTATAATTTGACTAATTTGCATAAACTCTTTGCTTTTTAGTAATTCTGGCGAAGACTCCATCAGGTTTAAAGCAACTTTGTAACCTTTACGTTTGAGGTGTAATGCAATTTGATAGGACTTTTCAACAGAATTGATGCGTGCTGCGATTCTGACTAAAGAAACTCTAGAAAGGGGGGCAGGAATGAAAAGCGACTCAATATCGGGTTCAATATTAAAGATATCGTCGGCATTGATCATCACTGCTAGTTGTAACTCTGAAGGTAAAGATAATCCCTGTAAAAAATTCTCATCAGAGAACAAAAATGGCCCATAATTTTTATTTTTCAGAGATGCGATTGACCGAAACCCTATTTCGGCAATTTTGATTCCGAAAGTATGAATCAGATTAAGATATTCTTCGACCAAAGTGGTGTTGAAATGCCAATCAGTTTGGTACCCACCATCTCGAAACGTACAATCTACAATATGAATCACAGAGTTAGTCTAGATGAATCGGTGGCGGCTTGGGCCGGAATCGAACCCGCGGCTTAACGATTTTAAGCTGTTAATTTGTATTAAAAAGCTATAAAGCCAAGGAGTTTTTTGCTAACAAATGCCCACTGTTACGCAGGGCATACAAATAAATTCCATCTAGATTCCAAAAAGTTTTTAATTTTTCGAATTAAACCTGTTTCGTTCAATTTTTTGAGCCGCCCGCGGGAATCGAACCCGCGACCTTCGCTTTACGAGAGCGACGCTCTA
>VFQS010001559.1_pt1 | contig 20763 bp, 17 predicted proteins | sample 3512361 | NCBI WGS metagenome assembly VFQS01 (sample SAMN10412375, study PRJNA504923) | tailings metagenome | isolation source: Relicate 1 Philex TSF3 active mining | place: Philippines
TCCGTCACACCAAGTGACTTATCCCGAAGCTCACCTTCGGGTTTTTTTTGCCCTGTGAAATTGTGCTTTTAGGTTTTTTTGGGCTTGTTTCAAAAAAAAGAAACTGATAATCCATTTAAAGCTGCTTAAAACTTAAACAGTGTGTAAAGAGTGCTTGCGCTAAGTTTTTGAAAATACTATAATTTCCGACTCTCTGTTCGCCCAGGAGAGAATTTAACAAGGGAGCGTCTGCCAGAAGTTGTTGGTAGAACCACCGAAATCAGGGTGTTTTTTATCTTTTTTATTTAGGATTCAACATGAAAACCTTTTCCGCTAAGGGCCATGAGGTTCAGCGCGACTGGTTCGTGATTGACGCGACAGACAAAGTTCTCGGACGTGTTGCCAGCGAAGTGGCACTCCGTTTACGCGGCAAGCATAAACCAGAATTTACTCCACACGTTGACACGGGCGATTTCATCGTCGTAGTGAATGCAGCTAAACTGCGCGTGACTGGTACTAAAGCTCTGAACAAAGTTTACTATCGTCATACTGGATACCCAGGTGGTATCTACGAAACGAACTTCCAAAAAATGCAAGCTCGCTTCCCAGGTCGCGCATTAGAGAAGGCTGTTAAAGGCATGTTGCCAAAAGGCCCACTCGGTTACGCAATGATCAAGAAGTTGAAAGTGTACGCAGATGCAACGCATCCGCACGCTGCTCAGCAACCACAAGTACTCGACATCTAAGGAATAGCCATGATCGGTAATTACAACTACGGAACTGGCCGTCGCAAGAGCGCAATTGCTCGTGTATTCCTGAAAACAGGTAGCGGCAAGATTGTGGTCAACGGTAAACCAGCTGACCAATATTTCTCTCGTAAAACTGGCTTGATGGTTATCCGTCAACCACTCGAGTTAACAAATCACCTCGAAACATTCGACATCATGATCAATGTACACGGTGGTGGTGAATCTGGCCAATACGGCGCGGTTCGTCACGGTATCACACGTGCTTTGATCGACTACGATGCAACTTTGAAATCTGAATTGTCCAAAGCTGGCTTCGTTACTCGTGATGCTCGTGAAGTTGAACGTAAAAAAGTTGGTTTGCGCAAAGCACGTCGTGCAAAACAATTCTCCAAGCGTTAATTTGCTTATTGCAGATTTCTGCTGGAACAAAAAAACCGCCACTTGTTGGCGGTTTTTTTTTCGCCTTAATTCCGGTAGGTCAGGATTTTTTTCGACGCAGATGTGCTGAGGACGCAGAGTTTTTGCTTTGATTTCGATGAAGCAAATTTACTTGTCCAGCTAGAGTCACTAGATTCCCGCCTATGCGGGAATGACAAGTCATAAATTAATGACTCGCACCAGAAAACCTCTGCGTCCTCTGCGCCCCTAAGGCAAAAAGCTTTAAATGCCTTTTGATAAGGGAAACAGAAACAATCGTCTATTGGGAAATCAGGTTTCGACTGCTAGAATGCATGCACAATTTCTTAATGGCACCAGTTTTAGTTTAGGACAATCAACATGATCAAAATCGGTATCGTAGGTGGAACAGGTTACACAGGCGTTGAATTATTGCGAATTCTCGCAACCCATCCACATGCACAGTTGACCGCCATTACCTCACGTAAAGAAGATGGTGTGCCTGTTGCGCAGATGTATCCATCCTTGCGCGGTCGTGTTGACTTGGCGTTTTCTTCACCTGACAAAGCGAATTTAAATGAGTGTGATGTAGTGTTCTTTGCGACGCCGCATGGTGTGGCGATGGCACAAGCGCCTGAATTATTGGCCAATGGCGTAAAGGTGATTGATCTGGCGGCCGACTTCCGTATGCAAGATGTCGCGCAATTCGAAAAATGGTATGGCATGGAACATAGCTGTAAAGATTTATTACCAGAAGCTGTTTATGGCTTGCCAGAACTGAATCGTGCGCAAATTAAAGATGCTCGTTTGATTGGTAATCCCGGTTGCTATCCAACCACGATGCAATTGGGTTTTGCGCCATTGTTAAAGGCAGGTGTGATTGATGCGAGTAATTTGATCGCGGATTGTAAGTCGGGTGTGTCTGGCGCAGGTCGCAAAGCAGAAATTGGTATTTTGTTTTCAGAGACGAGCGATAGCTTTAAGGCTTATGGTGTGGCTGGTCATCGTCATACACCTGAAACGGTTGAGCAATTGCAGCGTTTGACTAAGGATAAAGTAGAGCTGTTATTCACGCCTCACCTTGTACCAATGATTCGCGGTATGCATTCCACTTTATACGCGCAATTAACACAAGAAATTAGCAATGAAGCCTTGCAAGCACTGTTCGAAACTGCATACAAAGATGAAGCTTTTGTCGACGTGATGCCTTTTGGTTCGCATCCTGAGACCCGCTCAACGCGTGCCTCCAATATGTTGCGCATAGCTTTACATCGCCCAGGCAATGGCAAGCATGTGGTGATTCTGGTGGTGCAAGATAATTTGGTCAAGGGCGCTTCTGGTCAAGCCGTGCAATGTATGAATATTATGTTTGGTTTGGATGAAAGCACAGGTTTACAGCATGTACCTGTCAATCCATAAATCGATCATTCATCATTGATTATGCCAATCTCAAAATTTTTTCGCCGCCGCATGGCGGTGTCAAAGATGACGATCAATCAGCATTTGCCATGGCCAATTAAGTTTGCCTTGTTTGCAGTGGTGATTGGCTTAGGTGGTGCGATTGCAATGTGGACTTATGACATGGGGCGTAGTTTTGCGTTTGGTCCCAAGTTTTCGCCCGAGCAAATGACTGCCTTGCAAGATAAAGTCGCTAGCTTGACTGCGGAGCGCGATAAGTTACAAACACTTGCTGCCACCATTGAAAGTCAGCAAAACATTGAAAAGTCGATACAAAAACAATTGACGGATCAAATCAATACTTTAACCGCTGAAAATAATCGGATTAAAGATGATTTAGCTTTTTTTGAGAGCTTGATGCCCTCAGCCAACCGCCCACAGGGGATTACTTTGCAGAAGGCGAAGATAGAGTTGGCAGGTTCGAATTTGTTGCGTTATCGTGCCTTGGTTATGCAGGGAGGCAAAACGGTTCGAGAATTTAGTGGTGAAATGCATGTCAGCTTGACACTAATTCAAGATGGTAAACCTGTTATGATGGAATTTCCCGATCCTAAATTAGGAGAGGCCGCAAAGTTAAAACTCTCATTTAAGCATTACCAAAGGTTAGAGGGGCAGATTACTTTGCCAGAAGGTGTAACCGTAAAATCAGCACAGATGACAGTTCTCGAAAAAGGTGAATTGCGAGCTAAGCAAGCGCTTAGTTTGTAAGTTTGTCGCGTAGCGCTAAGTGTTATAAAAACCATCTTTTTATTAAACACTGTCAATATTCTAAAAACTGAGGAGTTTGCATGTTTAATCGTAAAAACAAAAGCACGATAGATAGCCTGATCGGTTCTAGTACCAGTATCGAAGGTGATATCCACTTTAAAGGTGGTTTACGGATTGATGGGCGAGTGAAGGGAAATGTCATCGCTGAATCAGGCACGACAAGTATTTTGATTATTTCGGAACAAGCCGTCATTGATGGCGAAGTGCGGGCTGGCCACGTGGTGGTAAATGGCGTCATTAATGGCCCAGTGATTTCCACAGAATTGATTGAATTGCAAAGCAAAGCAAAAATTTCAGGCGATGTGCACTACAAAGCGCTGGAAATGATGAATGGTGCATTAGTTTCAGGAAAGCTTGCGCACGATCAAAATGCAGAGCCAGTCTTGAAGTTAGCTGCTTCCAACTAGCTTGTGAAATAAGGTCTATAATAGCAATCTGATTTGAACCAATTTGAGCCACTTTGTGCCAACTAGCAGGAGCCGATTATGAACGCTGTTACCGATATGCCAAGCCCAATTATTTTCACTGATAGTGCAGCTGCGAAAGTTGCACAATTGATTGAAGAAGAAGGTAATCCAGATTTGAAATTACGTGTATTCGTGCAAGGCGGCGGATGCTCTGGTTTTCAATACGGATTCACATTTGATGAAGTGACGAACGAAGACGACACCATCATGGACAAAAATGGTGTGCAATTGTTGGTTGATGCCATGAGCTATCAATATTTGGTTGGTGCTGAAATCGACTACAAAGACGATTTAGAAGGTGCACAATTTGTGATTAAAAATCCAAATGCACAATCAACTTGCGGTTGTGGTTCCTCATTTTCTGCATAAGCTGTTTTCCAGATGCACACAAAAAAAGACGCTGCGGCGTCTTTTTTTTATCCAAAAATTATTTCCTACTCACAAATTATTCACTACACGCTACACTGATTGTGATCACTAAATTCAGTGAAACTATGAGGTAAGTCATGGATAGTGTACAGACTCGAGCGGCTATGCTTGCGGCTTTACGCAAGCACCTGCCGGCACATTGTATTTTGTCTGATGCAGAAGATACGCGTCCTTATGAATGTGATGCATTGAGCACTCACAAGCAGTTGCCTTTGCTCGTGGTGTTGCCAGAAAATGAAGCGCAGATTGTTGCGATACTTCAGGTTTGTCGTGATTTTCAAGTGCCCGTTGTGCCGCGTGGTGCTGGAACAGGCTTATCGGGCGGTGCAACGCCTATTCAAGATGGCGTAGTTTTGTCTACTGCAAAATTGAACAAAATTTTGGAAGTGAGTCCTTATGCGCGAACTGCAAAAGTGCAACCTGGTGTGCGTAACTTAGCGATTTCAGATGCAGTCGCGCATGCTGGCTTGTATTACGCGCCTGATCCCTCATCGCAACTGGCGTGTACGATCGGCGGCAATGTTGCCGAAAATGCTGGTGGCGTGCATTGTCTAAAATACGGGCTGACCATACATAATGTGTTATGCCTGCGTATCGTCACGATCGATGGTGAAGTTTTAGAATTGGGTAGCCAAGCATTGGACGCTCCCGGCTTGGATTTGCTGGCGATTTTTATTGGGTCAGAAGGTATGCTTGGCATCGTCACCGAAGTGACTGTCAAGTTAATTCCGAAGGCGCAAACTGCACAAGTGATTATGGCTTCATTCTCTGAACTAGAACAAGCCGGACACGCTGTGGCACAAATCATTGCAGAAGGGATTATTCCAGCGGGATTAGAGATGATGGATCAAACCTCGATCAGAATGGTGGAGCCATTTGTTCACGCTGGTTACGACATCGATGCGGCGGCAATTCTTTTATGCGAATCGGATGGCAATGCAGAAGAAGTTGCCGAAGAAATTGCACGTATGAGCGCAGTTTTAAAAGCTGCGGGTGCTAGCAATTTGACGGTATCGTTTAGTGAGGAACAACGCCAACAATTATGGTCGGGTCGTAAAAATGCCTTTCCCGCCGCAGGCAGAATATCACCAGATTATTATTGTGTGGACGGCACTATTCCGCGCAAACATTTGGCGCAAGTATTAGATGCGATTCGTCAAATGGAACTTCGTTATCAGATGGTGTGTGCAAATGTGTTTCATGCTGGCGATGGAAACTTACATCCTTTAATTTTATTCGACGCTAATCAACCGGGAGCTTTAGAAAAAGCGGAGGCATTTGGCGCTGATATTTTGGATCTGTGTGTTCAGCTCGGTGGTAGTATCACTGGCGAACATGGCGTAGGGATAGAAAAACTCAATGCAATGTGTGTGCAATTTAATGCTGAGGAATTATTGAGTTTCTTTGGCGTCAAACATGCCTTTGATCCTTTGAATCTGCTCAATCCAAGCAAAGCAATTCCGAGTTTGCATCGCTGCGCTGAATTTGGCCGTATGCATGTCAATCAGGGAAAAATTGGGTTTCCTGATTTATCACGCTTTTAATCTGAAAGAGAACTGAACTTGACGATGAGTGATAACTACAATGAATTGTTACAGCAGTTTCGACTACAGATTTTGACTGCTGGCGAGGCTGGTTCATCGCTTTGCATACAAGGTGGTGCCAGTAAGTCTTGGTATGGCAATCCTGTAGCGGGCGATATATTGGATACACGTCCATACCGAGGTGTCATCAGCTACGAACCGACGGAGTTATACATCACCGCGCGCGCTGGCACACCATTGTGCGAGATCGAAGATTTGCTGGCACAACATGGCCAAATGCTGGCGTTTGAACCACCGCATTTTGGCGCGAATGCGACCATAGGCGGTATGGTCGCTGCTGGTTTATCTGGCCCGCGACGGGCAACACATGGAGCACTACGCGACTTCGTACTTGGTGTATCGATGATGAATGGTAAAGGCGAGTTTTTACGCTTTGGTGGACAAGTCATGAAGAATGTCGCGGGTTACGATGTGTCGCGATTAATGGCTGGTTCGCTCGGCAGTTTAGGCTTACTGTTGGACATTACTCTGAAAGTAATGCCGCGCCCAGCATACGAGACTAGTCTGGCATTTGCGATGTCAGAACAGGATGCCTTGCATGTCTTGAACCTTTGGGCGGGTCAAGCTTTGCCGATATCGGCGAGTTGTTATCATGCAGGACGTTTGCTGGTTCGCTTGTCGGGTTCTGAATCTGCATTAGGTTTGGCGAAGCAGAAGCTAGGCGGGCTAGAGCTGCCGCAAACGGAATTGTTTTGGCAAAAATTACGTGAACATCAACATCACTTTTTTATTCCTGAAGATGGCTTAGCTTTGCTGCGTGTGTCCTTGCCATCGACTGCGCCAGCTTTAAAAATAAAAGCAAAGTCATTGATTGAGTGGGGTGGTGCGCAACGATGGTTATGGACACATGAGCCAATTCCTAATTTCCGTGAACAGGTACAAGCAATGGGGGGGCACTTGACGCAGTTTCGCTATGCCGATCCAACACAAGCTATTTTTACGCCCCTGAGTGCATCGCTTTTAAATATTCATCAGCAGCTCAAGAAAAGTTTTGATCCCGCATCGGTATTAAATCGCGGTAAATTGTTTTCTTGAGTGGTTTTTCGGTTTAATTTGAATTATTCAACTTAGTGCTCTCCAAGTATGCAAACCAACATTAGCGAAACATATAAGCACACCACGGAGGGGCAAGAGGCTGAACAGATTTTACGTCAGTGTGTCCATTGCGGAATGTGCAATGCGACTTGTCCGACTTATCAATTATTGGGTGACGAACTCGACGGGCCACGCGGACGGATTTATCTGATTAAACAAGTGCTGGAAGGCAAACAAGCGACGCAAAAAACACAGACGCATTTGGATCGTTGCTTGACTTGCCGTAGTTGCGAGACGACTTGTCCTTCTGGTGTTCAATATGGACGATTATTAGAAATCGGACGAGGTATCGTCGAGCAGCAAGTTGCTCGTTCTTGGTCACAAAAATTGTTCCGCTCAGCATTGAAGAATGGTTTGAGTAATCCTCGCTTGTTTCAACATGCCCTAAGGTGGGGACGCCGCTTGAAGCCTGTATTGCCGCAGCAATTACAAGAAAAAATTCCAGCCATAACAGCACTTACTCCGAGTTCACATCCGATCGCGGCAGGCCAGTACCAGCGTAGGGTCATTTTGCTTGAGGGCTGTGTACAAGGCAGTTTAGCGCCGAATATTAATGCGGCAACTAAGCGTGTATTGCAGCATTTGCAGGTCGAATCGATAGTGGCGACAGAGGCGGGGTGTTGTGGTGCTGTGCGATTACATTTGAGCGATGTCTCTGGCGCACAAGCGGCTGCGAGACAAAATATCAATGCATGGTGGCCAATCATCAATCAGGCTACAGAGTCAGCGCAAGCGGAGATAGCGATTGTGATGACAGCGTCGGGATGCGGTGTTACGGTCAAAGATTACGCTACTTTGTTAGCGCATGATGCAGCGTATGCAGAAAAGGCAAAACGCATTAGTGCACTGACTGTGGATTTGAGTGAATACCTAATGAACTTTTTACCAGAATTAATCGCCTTAGTCGGTGGCGATATTCCACAAAAACTGACTTGGCATGCGCCATGTAGTTTGCAGCATGGGCAGCAAGTACGAGGTAAGTTAGAGAAAATACTAGCTAGTCTTGGTGTTGATGTGCGTAGCTGCGAGAATAGCCATTTGTGTTGTGGCTCTGCTGGGACTTATTCGATATTACAGCCGACTTTGGCGAGACAATTACGAGACAATAAAATCGCTGCATTAGAGCGAACTCAGCCCGACATTATCATTAGTGCGAATATGGCGTGTCAGCAGCATTTACAAGTAGCGACAAAAATTCCCGTCTTGCATTGGATAGAAGTACTCGATCAGGCGATGGATAAATTGCTTACCACGACCAAAGAGTCGCTTGCACCTATCTTAGTGGCAGAGCAAGCTGAGACAGTTGTATTGCCTGCGCAAAGTTCAACAAGCCATTCTGAAAATGCGTCACATGCTGTCAACGATAAGACAAAAGCGGCATTAGGTCCGAAAACTAACCTAGCAAAGAAAAAACAAAGCAAAAAGAAATCAATAAAGAAAAAGTCGCCGTGCTAATAGCGCGGCGACTTTATTGCTTTTAGTCTCTAATTAAAACTTAGATTAGAAACGGTAGCCTACACCAACACCGATCAACAATGGATCAACTTTAACAGCACTTGCTTTCGCGCCAGCGATTTTCACATCGCTACGAATTTGTACTTTTTTCACGTCTAAGTTTAAAGACCAGTTTTTGTCGATTGCGAAATCAACACCAGCTTGTACAGACAGGCCAAAGCTGCTGCTTTCCAAACTGCCTTTGCCACCCAACAAATTCACTTTAGAGATGTTTGTGTAGTTCACACCAACGCCGAGGTATGGGTTGATGTTGGAGTTTGGTGCGAAGTGATACTGAGCAGACAATGTTGGTGGCAAGTGTTTGAATGTACCAATATTGTTACCATCCAAATACACATCGTGTTTTTGTGGGTAAGTCAAAATCAATTCAGCAGATACGTTTGGTGAGAAGAAATAAGAAATATCGATTTCTGGAATTGTCTTTTTGCCGACTGTGATGCGGTCTTCCGCGCCAACACCGCCAACTTGATCAGATTTGTTTGCTGTGTCGATATTAACAACGCGACCACGAACCAACCATGGGCTATCTTGTGCAATTGCTTCTGCGCTGATGAAACCAACTGATGCTAAAGAGAGTGCGAGAACGAGCTTTTTCATTTTCATTTTCCTTGGTTATTAATACAAATTTTGATTCTTTTGGTTTAGCGATTTGTTTCCTAAACTCGATGGAAACAGTGTAGTTGCGCACTGCAGCATGCGTCTTGAGCTAGATCAAATTAGCTGTCAGCTGGATAAAAAATCTGATGGATTTGTTTTTTCGCTGTTTTGAGTGCATTTCGATTTGATTGTTGAGGCAAGCTCACTTTATTTGCCGCTGTCTATAGAGCACAAAGTAAGTTGATAAACTACGCGCACAATAAAAAACACCAGCGTTGAGATTTCACGCTGGTGTTTTTTTATAGTTTGATTTTCTTGGTGCTACTTCGTCTCTTCCTACTACCTGTACTACAAACTGGTATTACTGCTCTGCGCTAAGAATTCAGCATTCATTTAGCATTTATGTGGCAAGTATAATACTGTATTTTGCCTATTGCGCAAACACTTTGTATTCCCAAGGTTTGAGATTAAATTTGACATTGGATCCAAGTGGTGCTTTTGCGCCACTATGAATATCACGTAGTTTGCCTTTTGCCAGTGCGGATTGAACATCGGCGGTTTGTGCCTGATTCGATAAGTTAAAAATCGCCACAATTTTGTTACCATCTTTTTCACGGGTAAATGCAAATACCTTGTCATCTGCACCAGTGTGGATACGTTGCATTTCGCCACCCGCCACGCCATTCCACAAAGCCTTGTTGGTTTTCTTTAATTGAAACAGTTTGGTATAGAGCTGTTTGAATGGATGCGCTTTCCATTCGATAGGATCGCGTTCAAAGAAATTCAATGCCTTGTTATTCCCCGCTTCTTGACCGCTATACATCAAAGGCATGCCTTTCATGATATTGGATAAGACTAAGAAGGTTTCTACTGCATCGCCAAGACGTACAAATTCTGTGCCTTCCCAACTATTCAAATCATGATTGGTGATGTGCAACATACGATAGGCGTCGGCGTGGTAATTTTTTTCTTCCCCATTTAAGTAAGCATCTAAATCTTTTACTGATTTTTTACCCTGGGCGATTTCATTAAATAAATCCTTGTATTGCCAGCCATAAGTCATATCGAATGCTTTCTCGTGCAATTCAAACTCATGTGCTTCGGCCAACATGAAAACTTTTTTCGTTTTGTCGAGTTCTTTGCGTGTGTCATTCCAGAAATCAGTCGGTACCATCGCGGCAACGTCGCAACGGAAGCCATCGATATTGTATTCAGTGAGCCAGAAGCGCATTGCATCGACCATTTCTTTACGCAACTGTTGATTGTTATAGTCGAGCGCAATCACGTCAGCCCAATCTGGTACCGGTGGTACGAACTTACCGTCCTTATCTTTCTTATAGAATTCTGGATGCTTTTCAGTCCATGGATGATCCCATGCAGTGTGATTTGGTACCCAATCAATAATCACATACATACCTTGCGCATGGATGGCTTTTACGAGTTTTTTGAAGTCGGCTGGTGTGCCAAATTCAGGATTGACACCTTTGTAATCGCGCACTGCGTAGTAGCTACCTAAGGTGCCTTTACGATTCTTTTCACCGATAGGATTAATTGGCATTAACCAAATAACTTTGACGCCCATTTTTTTGAGCTCGGGTAAGTACTCTTCAAACTTTTGAAAACTACCTTCTTTAGAATGTTGGCGAATATTCGCTTCATAAATGGTGGCATTTTTTGTCCAAGCTGGATGCACTACTTCGCTTCGCGTTTGTGCAGTCGCTGGCATGGCGCTCAGAGCGCCGATACTAAGTAAGAGTGAGAACAGTAAATTTTTCATGATGTGACCTCGTTGGGGGGATGGTTTGCTTTGCTACAGAGTTAGTGCAACTCCAAAATCATTGCTGACTTGGCGTTGACGTGGAGTGTTTTGTCTAAAACCAAAGCACGATTATTCAAAATCTCAATCGCACGCTGACTTCCTTGAAGCGCTTCATTAAAGCGAGATAAGTCGAGTTGGAGTGCTTTTTCGTTGCGATTAATAATGACCATTACTTTCTGTTTGGCGTCGCTGCGGAAGTACACGTAGCAATTATTTTCGGGAATAAAGTGAAGCAGTTTTCCGTGATGAATAGCGTTAGCGGTTTTACGCCAATTGAATAAACGCGCTACAAAATTTTGCATGTCTTGTTGCGCTGGGCTTAAATTTTTTCCAGTAAAAGCATTGACTTCGTCACCTTCCCAACCGCCTGGAAAATCACCCCGGACTTTGCCATCATCGCGCTGTTTGGGGCTGGTCATTAAGACTTCTGCGCCATAAAACATTTGTGGAATACCACGTAGTGTTGCGAGCATGGTGAATGCAAGCTTGTTTAAATCGACATCTTCATTCAACGCCGAAAATATGCGTGGCGTATCGTGATTGCCCTCAAAAATGGTTAAATTGTCTGGGTCAGCATAAATGAAATCATTGGCAATCGTCTCGTACATCGTCATCATGTCGACGCCTTTGCCATAGCCACCGACTAAGCTCGCGTGCAAGGCTTGATAGGTAGGGAAATCCATCAAACTGGGAACTGCTGAGCGATATCCATCATGATTTTGTTTGCCACGCTGCCAGTAGGCGACGATGTTCGGATTCATACTCCATTCTTCACCGACGATATTGAACTGCGGGTATTCTTCCATCACACTTTTCGCCCAACGGGCTAGAAACGCTTTATCTGAGTAGGAATAGGTATCCGTGCGTAGACCAGATAGATCTGCAAACTCGATCCACCATAAACTGTTTTGGATTAAATACTTGGCTAGAAATGGATTGCGCTGATTCAAATCAGGCATGGTTTTAACAAACCAACCATCTGCAAATTTTTGTTTATCAATTTGCGCGGCGTGCGTGTCTTGCAAGGTGCTGCGAATATGGTTGGTTTCCGTATATTGCTGTGGAAAATTGAGCCAATCTTTGCTTGGTAAATCTTTCATCCACCAATGATTCGAGCCAACATGATTCAGCACAATGTCTTGAATAACGCCGATGTTTTTTGCTTTTGCTGCTTGCACGAATTGCTGATAATCGCGATTGCTACCAAAGCGCGGATCGATGCGGTAGAAGTCGGTTGCCGCGTAGCCGTGGTAAGAATTAATCTCCTGCGCATTTTCGACCAATGGAGTCGGCCATACCATCGTAAATCCCATTTTTGCAATGTAGTCGAGATGTTGCCGCATGCCCTCAAGATCGCCACCATGTCGTCCACCTGGGACATCACGTGCGAGTTTGTCGCTGTAGTTGTGTTGATTGTCGTTGCGTGTGTCGCCATTCGCAAAACGATCTGGCATAAATAAATAAATCGCGTCGCTAGGAGCGAATCCTTTGCGTTGTGCAGAGCCTGCGCGTCTAGCATGTAATTCAAACTTGATACTGCTTGCGACTTTTGCCGCAGAGGTTTTTGTTTTATCTGATGTTTGTAAAAACTGGATGGTGAGTGCACCGGGTTTGGTTTGATCTGCGATCTTTAGATCGATGAAAACATAGTTAGGATTGTCGCTACGATGTACTTGTTTGATGCTGACACCAGGATAAGAAATTTTTGGATTCAGTTCAGTGATATTTTTTCCGTACACCATCAGTTGCACTTCTGGGTTTTTCATCCCTATCCACCAAGAGGCGGGTTCTACACGATTGATTTGATATTGTGATTGCTGCGCGTTTGCCGTCGGTATTGCAACTACATTGCTGATGAGTGTGGAGAGTAATACTGCAGATGAAAATAGCGTCGCACCAAAAAATCGCTGGCATGCACTTCTAATCGTTATTGAGGAGCGTATTAATGGCCGTGCTAGTCTAGGCTGTACTAATTGCGAAAGCCGCGTAAATGAACATTTTGATAGAAAAAAAGCAGCGCTGCTACACGCCTTACTATGTGGGGATAGTAAGGTCCCTTGGGAGAATAGCGAGAATTTAGAAAAAAATGCGCAGCGCTGCATAGGGTTCACTCTTCACTTTGTTCAATGGCAAAGGCCGCACCACTCAGTGCCGCTAAAGTGTCTGTAATAAGTGCGGTTGGAATTTGTTGCAGATAGGATTGGAAGCGACCTTTTGCTTCAAACTTACTACGGAAGCGCGATGTGAAAAAGTAATCGCCTAGACGCGGTACGATGCCACCGCCAATATAGAGTCCACTACGTGCGCCTACCGTCAATGCGATATTGCCGCAGAAACTACCTAGTAGTGCGCAGAAACAGTCTAAAGTTTTGGCGCAAACGGCATCTTGAGCTTGTAATCCACGTTCAACGATTTGTTCTGTGCTGAGCTCTTCGGATTGCAGTTGTAAGCTGCGTGCTACTGCGCGATATAGAACTGGTAAACCTATGCCTGATAACAAGCGCTCTGCAGAAATATGATGAAACTCTAGCCGCGCGTGATTCAAGACACTAGCTTCAAAATCATCCGTTGCTGCAAGTGTCGCATGACCACCTTCACCAGGAATCGCAATCCAACCATGCCGCGTCTCAATCACCGATCCGACGCCCAAGCCAGTGCCTGGCCCGACTACGGCAAGTGTTCCTGAATGCTCTGGTAGTGCACCGTGAGCACGTATTTGTTCCGCCTTCAAGCGGGGCAAGGATAATGCTAGCGCTTCAAAGTCGTTCAGTGCAATAAAGCGATCTAGTTGCAATGCCGCTTTGACTTCTGTTCGCGTAAATTTCCAATGGCTATTGGTGAATTGAATTTGTTCTTGTCCTACCGCTGTCGCAACCGCAAAGGCGGCGCATCGGGGGGCTTGATATTGTTTGCCTAATTCTTGCTGCAATTGCTGTAGATAAGTTTCGCTAGCCGCAATTGGTGTCGCAAAGTCGGCGACGGCTAAGGTTTTGACTTGCGTAATATCAGCGCCAGCAGCAGCGACCCAGCCAAAACGCGCATTGCTACCGCCAATATCGGCAATCAGCCAAGGGTAGGGCGCAGTTGGTGTTGACGGCAAATTCGATGCGGTTGTCATTGCGGGTTATTCCTATAGCGTGAATCGTATTCTGTTTAAGTTGATATTTCTGCGATTAGGCGAGCCAAGATAATTCAACTTATACCGAGATAATTGGAATGAATGTAGCAAAACTACATAAAAGTGGCAATGATTTTCGTGTCGAAATTCTGAATTTCGTGGAAAGTGTGGTTTTCCTCGAATGAAAGATTTTGCGAGAATGCGATTGTAGTCAGATAAAACGGTAGTTTGCTCTATAGATCTAATCGAACTTAATGCTAACTATTTGATTTTGATGGTTTATTGATGTCAGTTTAGATGCTTAATCATCCGTAAAAATTTGATTGTTATCAATTTGTCTTATGTCGCAAAGCTTGTGATTACATAATGATTCTGTAGTCTAGTTACAAAAATGTACCGAATAGTCAATCAAATATTTACAAAAAATACCTAGTTGACTGATATATCCAAAATTAGTTTAGTCAGACTACAATGCAATCTCTTGCTTTTTTACTTGCATCTTTATTTGCATTTCAGTGCCGCTTGATGTAGGACGCGAGAGAGGTAAGCACCAACCATGAGTGAGTTGCGCGTGTTTTGAGCGTATTCGCTTTGTTCAGATTTGATCCGTAAAACTTCGATTTTGGAAAACTATGCAAGCCCATCCAGTTGCTCGCACTTCAACCGCGCAAATTGCGCAATATCAGACCCCTCATTTGTTGGCAGATATTGGCGGTACTTATGCACGCTTTACTTTGGAAATGGGGCGGGGCGATTTTCAATATACCCACTCTTTGCTGTGTGCTGATTACGCCGATTTCTATTCAGCCGTGAAGGCATATTTACAAAGTTTGCCAGATCTTCATATTGAACATGCTGCAGTCGCCATCGCTAACCCTGTCGATGGTGATCAAGTCAGTATGACCAATTACCATTGGCAGTTTTCGATTGAAGAGATGCGACAAAAGTTGGGCTTGGATACTTTGTTGATCGTCAATGATTTCACCGCGCTAGCGATGGCATTGCCTCGACTTGGACCGAACGATGTGCAGCAAATTGGTGGTGGTGAAGCGCGTAAGCAAAGTGTAATCGGCTTATTGGGGCCGGGTAGTGGTTTAGGTACCTCGGGTTTGATTCCAGCGGGCGATGGTTGGATTTCTTTGGGTTCTGAAGGTGGTCACACTAGTTTTGCTCCGCGTGATGAACGCGAAATTGCGATTTTGCGTTATGTCTGGAAACATTTTTCCCATGTCTCATTTGAGCGCTTGGTCTCTGGTCCTGGCTTAGAGTTGATTTATCAAGCTTTGTGTGACTATGCACAAACACAAGCACAGGAGTTGACCGCGCCAGAAATCACCCAACGTGCCCTCGATCGAACTGATCCGCAATGTGTTGAAGCGCTAGACGTGTTTTGCGCATTACTAGGGACCGCAGCGGCCAATCTCGCGGTCACTCTGGGGGCGATGGGGGGGATTTATATTGGCGGCGGCATCGTGCCTCGTTTGGGCGAATATTTCGCCGCTTCAAGTTTCCGCGCTCGATTCGAAGAGAAAGGCCGATTTAGTCGTTATGTTGCCGCTATTCCAACATTTGTAATTACTGCTGAGCATGCGACTTTTATGGGAGCCGCTGCCATCTTAGACGCCCAATTGCGTACTTTGCAAACTGAACCGGGCTCGGCAATCTTGGGGCAAATTCGTCGGATTCGAGCGGATTTGTCACCGGCTGAATTGCGTGTTGCAGATCATGTGCTGGCACATGCGAGAGCGGTAGTGAATGATCCGATTGCCGAGATTGCACGGGCTGCCGATGTCAGTCAGCCAACTGTGATTCGCTTCTGCCGTTCCTTGGGGTGCGAAGGTTTATCTGACTTCAAATTACGATTGGCTTCTGGCTTAACCGGCACGGTGCCAGTCACGCATATTCAAGTCACGGATGATGATTCTGCACTGGAGTTAGGTGCCAAGGTGTTGGGAAATACCGCCTCATCGATTCTGCAAGTGCGTAATCAATTAAACCGCGACATGATAGAGCGCGCGATTCAATGCATTTGTAGGGCGAATAAATTAGAGTTTTACGCGATTGGTCATTATGGTGTGGTCGCGCAAGATGCGCAATTTAAATTCTTACGTTTAGGTATTCCTAGTATCGCGCATACCGATTCACGTTTACAGCTGTTGTCTGCAAGTGTCTTGGGTGAAAATGATGTGGTGGTTATCAGCAGCAGCAGCGGTCGCTTGCCAGAATTAATTGAAGTAGCGGAGAAGGTGCGTGAACGTGGCGCCAAAATTATTGCGATTGCTGCCAGTCATTCTCCCTTGATTCGTAAAGCGGATATCGCCTTGATTGTTGATCATGTTGAAGATGTCACCACGCACTTGCCTATGGTGAGCCGTATTTTGCATTTGCTGGTGATTGATATGTTAGCGGTCGGCGTTGCGATGGGGCGCAATCCAGGCGCTGCAGGCTTAATGTCGGGTGAGGCTGATGAGCGTCTAGATGAAGCCATGCCCGTTTCCAAAAAGCCCGCTGCACGCACGCAAGCACCTGGCGTTAGCCTCGCCACCCCTCTGGCGACTTTGACTTCACATAGTCGTTAAATCAACTAGCAGCCATCACTATGCGGGTCTCAGGTAGATTTCATTTCCTTATGTAGCATGAAGTAAGCGAATGTAAGCTAGCTGAGACTTCAGGTAGGTATTCGCCTATCTGTGTCGCCCTCCCATTTGTCGTTTAAGTGCCGATTTTGTAGCTTAATCCCGTGCTTTTTGCATTTCGTCGCATGTCGATAGCACTTGACTTAGAGCTTGATTACAGTACACCCATCGAATCACGATTCGATGCAAGAAAACAGTAAAACTTAAATCTTATTAAACGACATCTTTAGGAGAAATATCATGAAAACACTTACCGCTACCGCTATCGTTTCTGCAGCTTCTGCTTGCGTAACATCGTTGATTTTTGTTGGTATCGTCAATGTGGCAACGACCACCCAAGTAGAAGCTTCACCAGCACCGATACAAACAGTGACAGTGCGTCATGCACGTATGACAGAAGCAGAAAAACTCGCTTATGATCAAGAAACATCAATGATGCAAACCGTGGTGATTAGCGCTAAGCGTTTGACACCAGAACAAAAAGCAGCGATGTCTGCCGAGTAATTCAGCCTTGCCTATAGTTGAACGACATTGCTAAATTGTCGTATCGCGTTAAATTCTTCGATGTGATGTAGCTGGATTAAACGTCGTTAAATCAGGCTAAGTAATTTAGAAAAGTAAGGTGGCAAAATAAGCGTTAATTTCATCATGAGAAAGTTCTGAATAGAGTCATGAATGAAATCATAGTTGACGTCACAGTTGGAGTCACAAACAAGAGTTCGAGTGCCGGCTCTTGCGTAGTTAAAGTAAATCCGCCGTTGTCCATCCTCAGAGCGGCGATGAAGAGATTTGAGTAATAGAACATCTCCTCAGGCACTCATTTGTCTTCCCGCGGTTACTCATCCCCAGATCGATCAAAAACTTCTCAACACAGTTGATTGTGGCTGATGCCGACAGTTTTTTTGTGCATATTCTTTGTGCTTGTATAGGTGGTGCGTTAGCACTACAGAGAGAATTATTTTCAAAGGATTTTCAAGTTATTTTGCATACACCTTCTTTGCAACTTCTTTTCCTCTTTTGGTTATTTTCAACTTATCTTCAAGCTGCTATCAATTTGCTTTTAATTTGATTTGAAATCGGAGTGCATCGTCAGCGCACAAGTACATTATTTCTTTGAATATCTCCGCAATTTCATAAGGCGCTTTTTACCTAAGAGGTGAATTACATTCGTGCACCGATTGCTTATTTTAATTCCCGCATTTCCGTATTTCGGTCGCGCAATTTTGCAGTTCGTCGCATTGCCCTAGAACTTGATTTTTTGCTTGGATATAGTACACACATCGAAATGCAAAACGAAGCGCAAATCGATCAAATCAACAGTGAAATTAAATGACATTTCGCACTATTTTTGAATCTAACTTTGGAGAATAACCATGAAAACATTTACTGCTACTGCAATCGTTTCTGCCGCGTCTGCTTGCTTAACATCACTCATTTTTGTTGGTATCGTCAACGTTGCGACCACAACAGAAGTTGAGGCATCAGTTGCACCGATTCAGACCGTGACAGTCAGCGCAAAACGTATGAGCGATGAAGATAAACTTGCTTACGATTTAGAGTTGGCGCAAATGACTGTAAGCCAAGTGGTAGAAATTCGTGCGAAACGTTTGACTGCTGCTGAAAAAGCAAAGATGGCTGCGGAATGAATTTGCGTCGTCTTATAGACCTAATGTAGTTCGTATCTAGGGTCAATATTGATTGAGTAGATACAGTTGTTTTGATTGTCGCGTTGTTCAATTGACTTATTTAATTGAGCAATGCTTAGGTAAGTCTTGGATCATATTTTGATCAGTTGTAGTAGTAAAACAGTACAAGGTTTCACCAAAGCTTGCGCACCTAAGTGAGTGTTCAGCAAGTCCTTAGTGAGCAAGGATCGTACTGTTAGTCATCGGGTGAAACGCCTGTGTGAGGTTGGTAATCACGCGCAATTCACCCGCCGTCATGGTGACAACACATCATGTCAACGTATTTTCAAACATGCGAATTTAAAGTCGAATAGGTTGCAATATCCTGTCGGTCATATGATTGAATTGTGACGATAGCGCATCAATCGCACTTCGTCATCTTTGTAAAATTCCTCCTTACTAAAAAGCATAGAATCATTCGATAAGTCTTAACAAGACTAACTAGGTTCTAGTGGGCGACTTCAACGTCTTTCTTGTCAATCTTGATGTGGATCAAAGTCGATTAGAGTAAACTGAGGAAAGCTCATATTTTTTAACATCGATTGTCGGTGTTTTGCTTTTCTGGAGTTCTCTATGTCAAACCAACTGCTGTCCAAAATGGACGCTACCTATGCAAAGTCAGATAAGCTGATTTTTGTGATCTTAATTGGTATGCAATTATTTGCTTTTGCTTTAGCAAGTTGGCATGACACCTGGAAGATGGCATTCTTTGTTGGTTTGCCTTTGTTGTTAATTCCGGCCTATTTGATGTATGTTTTTCCGGGTCAATTGGTCACGCGATTAGTCAATGCATTTGCCCTAATGTCTTTTTGTGCTTTACATATACAACAGGCATTAGGAATGACCGAGCTGCATTTTGGCATCTTCGCATTTTTAGCGTTCTTATTGATCTATGCTGATTGGCGCGTGATCTTAGTCGCGGCATTAACCATCGCTGTGCATCACGCTAGTTTTGGTTATCTGCAAGAATTAGGTTTTGGTGTGATTTGTTTTACCAAGCCAAGCTTCGCTATTTTTCTGACGCATGCCGCCTATGTGATCGTAGAAGCAGCAGTGCTGTCCTATATTGCTGTGCAGATTAATCGCGATCGCGTGCAAGAAATTGAGTTGATGAACTATACCTCTGAGTTAGATGGACAAAATGGGGTGATTAATTTGCGTGATCATGAAATGCATCCTGCTAGTGATTCCGGTAAAGCTTTGGTCTACGTGATTGAGATGCTGCACAAGTCAGTCAGTGAAGTTAAAAATGGTGTCGATGCGATTATCAGTGCATCACGTGAAATGGCTGATGGCAATGCTGATTTATCGAATAGAACTGAAGCTCAAGCAAATTCACTCGATCAAACTTCTGCCACCATGGATAAGTTGACGGTGACAGTGCAGCAAAATACTGAGCACGCGATTCAAGCAAATAAATTGGTGCTGGCTGCTTCTGACATTGCGCGTAAAGGTGGTGAAGTGGTCAGTGAGGTCGTGCAAACTATGGGTTCGATCAAAGATAGTTCTAAACAGATTGTAGATATTATCGGTGTGATTGATGGCATCGCATTTCAGACCAATATTTTGGCATTGAATGCGGCGGTCGAAGCAGCACGTGCGGGCGAGCAGGGGCGTGGTTTTGCGGTGGTCGCATCTGAGGTGCGTAGTTTGGCGCAACGTAGTGCTAGCGCAGCCAAAGAGATCAAAGAACTGATCGGCAATTCCACACAAAAAGTGGATCAGGGTAGTCGCTTGGTTGATGAAGCTGGTCAAACCATGGAGGCGATTGTTAATAGCGTTAAGCATGTCGCCGACATCATGGCGGAAATCGCCGCAGCGAGTGAAGTGCAAAATGCTGGAATACGCCAAATCAATGCAGCAGTGAACGATATCGATAGCATGACACAGCAGAATGCGGCCCTAGTCGAACAAGCCACCGCAGCATCAGAGAGTCTGTTAGAACAAGCAGGGCACTTGCGTGAAGTTGTTAATCATTTTGTGATTCGATGATATTTGATCTGGGATGTTCGATCAATGCTTTAGGTTTTCGATTTAGCATCTAAAAAATCCATAAAAGCAGCCTCGGGCAAGGGTTTTGAATACCAATAACCTTGCCCATAATCACAAGCCATCTGTTGTAATAATTGATGTTGTTGTCCGGTCTCTACGCCTTCTGCAATGACCTTGATTCCTAGTTTATGCGCCATCACGATGATAGCTTCGCATAGCGCGTATTCTGATGAATTTGGGCTTAGGCTTTGTGTGAAAGATTGATCGATTTTTAAATAGTCGACATCAAATTTCTTGAGATAAGATAGAGACGAATAACCTGTTCCAAAGTCATCAATGGCGACTTGAATTTTTGCATCGCGATATTGCAATAGGCTTTGGGTCACACGCACATCATTGTTGATTAACACGCCTTCGGTGATTTCGATCACGATACTCTCGCCCTCAACCTCCGAT
>VFQS010001565.1_pt1 | contig 20721 bp, 19 predicted proteins | sample 3512361 | NCBI WGS metagenome assembly VFQS01 (sample SAMN10412375, study PRJNA504923) | tailings metagenome | isolation source: Relicate 1 Philex TSF3 active mining | place: Philippines
GAGAGACAGAAGAAGGAGAGACAGGAGATGAAAAAGAGGAAAGAGGGAAAAGACAGAGAAATAAGAGTATCATGATAAGAATAGTATGTATGAGCGCTATCTTTGGATAGGACTACTTTTATTGTTGATCGTGATGGTTCTTGAATTCTGTAGACCCCGATGGTTACAGGAAGGATTTGAAAATATGGTGTCTGTCGGGAATAGCCCTTTCTGGATCAAATGGATGCCACGAAGAGGAGATATTAGTTTAGATCAAACGGAAGAAGATGGATATATACGTGAGACACGCTATTTTGCGGGATATACGGATGTTCAACGTCTCGGTCAAGATCACGACTTTTGTCGTATGGTAGAGTCAGCATCCGATCCAGAAGATGTCTTTTTCGCCTGTGCGCTAGCAGGAACAGATGGTCTTTCTACTCTCAAATACAGAACCCTTAGTAAAAAGGATGGATTTGAACTATCTCGCGATGATTATATGAATGATGTTCTTCAAGATGGCCGACAAGGATATTGTCGTATTTTAAAAACAGGTCCGGATACATTTGAGGCACGTTGTCATCCTGCCAAAGATACATCGTTTTCTCTCGCGCAGGTTACGGATTCACAGCCTCCATCCGATATTCAACGTCTATTATCCTTTTATGAAGGAATTGTTTTCTGGCTTCGTTTGTATGATGATATGTTGGATTATGCCAAGAATCTCACCGTTGCCAAAGCGGGAGAGATTCAAATCGATGAGACACCGCGTCCTCCACAGACAGAGGGTCTAACCTTTAACGGCATAGATCAGTTCTTGCGAATTGGAGATTCAACCGACTTAACCTTGGGACAGACCGTTCAACTACGATATGTTCGGGCATTCTCCTTCTGGGTCTATTTCGAAGAATTTACAAACAATGCACATATCTTTGACTTTGGCAATGGTCCAGGAAAAGACAATGTATTTGTGGGTATTGTGGGCCGTGGAAATTCTACTACTCAACAGAAACCACTTCTGTCAAGTCCATGTCTCGATCAAGCGGTTACCACCGTCCCGAGTCCACCCTCAGGTGCTCAATGTACAGAAGAGGTATCACCACAGCGAGCGATGGCAACTTCCTCGGCAAATGTGAATCGCTGGGATTGTCCTGTTCCTGAACTCTTTGGACGGATTATGCCACCTCTCAAGGAAAAATCGGCCACCGATCAAGAGGCTACTACCGCCGATTTATTATATGAAATCTGGGATGAAAAACAGCGTAAACTACATATTCAAGTGAAGAATGCAATCCCTCTGCGTAAATGGACTCATATTGTGATCACAGCGGGAGATAATGATCCATGGAAACCTAGTCTTCGTATCTATCGAGACGGAGAAGAGATTTATAAAGAGGAATCTGCGTGGCTTCCTCAGACAAATGATACGAGTCATAACTACATTGGTAAATCCAACTGGCAAAATACAACAAGTCCTTATGAGAATGCGGATGAGTTGTTCAAGGGGAAATTATTTGACTTCAGAGGGTATCGAACCCCAATGACAGAAAAGAAGGTGAAGGATACCCATGAATGGGGAAAAGAAAAGCTAGGTCTATCCCTTACAGAGTAGAAGAAAAGAGAGTATTATGATGCTTCTTCCACCATTTACCAACATCCTCTACCATTTGATCTTGTTGCTGATTCACAGATCCCTTAGATAACAAAAAAACCCATGAGGATAAATCGGCCACATGTGCCACATGTTGACATTCTCCATCCACCGTCATCTCTGGTTGAAATTCAAGAAGCACGGCACCTTTTGGAAGGAGCCACAGAGGAGTCCATTTTTCATGGGTATTCGGGCCACCCACCAGAATCACCATAGAAGCACCGATCCATTTCTCTTCTCTCTCTACATCCTTCTTCATTGAATCATCTACATCTACATATTCAATCACCCACGACGACGGAAGAATCTCACATAATCGTTGAACAAATGATTCTGTAAGAACGTGATCACGAATAATAAGACATTTTCTTTGGGGTTTGGCCGACCATGTGGGATGAAAGTCACGAAGAATGGCAATGTCTTCTCGTCCAAGTTCACTGATCGCGGGACTAGGTAGAAATCCAACCGCCTCTGTGGTCCAGCAGGCGCGCGATTCATCCTTTCGCCATTCTACACCCAAATCAGTCCACTGTCTAGCATCTTTCCAATCATCCAAGCGTTCTGCGAATTGATCAAATGGCATTGGAGACCAAAATCCCAAACCCCTCTCCTTTTCAGCAACCAATTGTCTTAGACGGAGGTAACGTGAAAGATAATACAACACATAACGATACCATTGACCAAATATATCTGTATTCTGAAAGGGGATTACGGCCATTTGTGGACATGAAGAGAGGGGGGTAAAGAGGTCTACATTGGCATCTTTCCAGTAATTGTAGGCGGGTTGTTGAACCGCATGTCGTCCCGTATAGATACGATACAGATCATATACAAGACCATTTCCTGTTACTCCTACTCCATTCGACCATGTATAGACAGGAATGGCGGGTTCAAAATAAAAGTTCTCCACGGTGGGTTCCCATTTGTATCGTCCATCTCGTTCAAGCATAGTACAATAGGTAATTTCATTAGACATAGAGGAGCTATGAACGGTAAAGGATACAACCTCATTACAGATATGCTGGACATTTCCTTGTGGTATGGTTTCCTGTTTCGTATCAATCAAGTAGGTAGGTTCTAGATGAATATAGACAGGAGAACGAATTGTATCTTTTTGTTGATAGGATCGGATTCCACTATTGTGTAGATGATATGTTTTCAGGCTGAGAGATGGATTAGAGAGCAAGAAACGGTGCTGTAGCAATCCATGAAGAATCGCATTATCACATCCAGGTTTACCGAGAGGGATGGCGACTTGATCCCAATTCCATTGTCGTGAAGCAATGGACAAAGAAGAGAAGATCCATACATCTTGTGAGTCAGGACGTGGGCCAAAGACTTTTGCCTTTTTGTGGCCATTTCCGAGATCATCCCATCGTAGCAAACATAGTGTGCGATCTTCCAAAGAGAGATTCCATAATTCAGCGGTTTCATCCCCAAAATAGATATCGGCATTTGCTAATGCAACAATGTAATCTTGATGGAGAGAGCCGTAACGTTGTTGAACATCCCTTAAAAAGTCGGAGTAGCGCAGACGTGATCCGATTACGTGTTGTTTAATTTTAGAAGAGTAAGAAGGAGAAAAAGACGCCCACGCGACAGACTCATCTTTCTCATTCAAGAGAATAATACGATCAATCCATTTCGATTTGGCATTACGGCGTAGGCATTCTCGTAATTCATTTGTCCTTTCCTTTGAATTTGTAGAATAATATTGGGTATAGAGAACAAGTTCAGGAGGACGTAACCCCTGTTCTACTTTTACGTCATATAACAAGCGTGTAGAATCACACGAAATGGGAACATCGACCAAACGATGATAGCGACAGAGAACCGCGAATAAATGAATAGCGTCTGTCACGGTTCCATTCCATGACTCACCCAGAAAGGGATATTGTTCATGTAGATCATCTAGACAGAGAATGTTATCAAAATTCTCTTTCCAGTAGTCCTCTGATTTCCATTGAAGAATCGTTCGTGGAAGAAGGATGAAGACCACATCCTTCGAGATTCGATAGAGTTCATCCAACCACGTATCATGTCCAACATATTCGGCGTCATCTGAGTTCGTGATTACAATGGATGTGATGGAACCACATACCGCTTTCCAGCGGTGATAATCTTCTAAAGAGGTCACCAGCGTATTCCATTTATACCAGGGGACAGATGGCGATTGATGTTGTAACCAAATAAGTGTCCTATTATTTCTTACGGTAGGTGTGCTAAAAGAAAGTGTTTTAGGAGTGGATGGATTGGCTAACATGATTTCCTAATCGTAATCATCATACTTTAGATTCATAATGAAGCTAAAAAAACAAATACAAGAGAAGTAGCAAAGTGGGTCCATGTCACAAGATTGGAGTTCTCCCGAGGTCAATAAGGGCTGTCCTCTGCCCCCTTATAATACATTGAATTTTACGAGCGACAGTCCTTCTGTTTTTTCTACGCTAGTATCCTATGCACGAACACAACCACAGTATCCTCTTCCGTCTGGATCGGCGTTGGATCAAGTGAGAGCTCTACAGCAGAATACAACATTTTATACACAATTAAATCAAAAAACAGCGGAAACAAAGGCGTTGAATCAATCATTGGGATCTCAGGGCAGCGTTCCGTATCCGACATTCAAGTCCGAGGCGGAACGTTTAATGTATCGACAAGGGTTAATGATGGCTGCCGCGAGAACAAATCTAACAAAAGAAAATCCCACATTGCCAGCGGGTGTTCCTGTTTCTACGATTTATCAGATTATTCATTCGTAATAGAGTGTATTCTCTGTATGAATTATTCATAAGCGATTTGTTCTTTAAAGTCTTGAAGGACTTGGCACAGTGCCGCAAAGTCAGCTTTACTTATTTTTAGTCGCTTTGGTTCGGGAGCCATTCTTTCGAGGATTTCGTGTGGCTTTGCGTGACTTTTGAGGCTTGACAACGGTTTGTCGGATAGTATTACGGTCAACGGGTTGGAGTTCTCTGCGGAAGGCATCAAGATGGGGTTGGACTCTGTCCTGCCAATCGGCATAATAGGTGATGGTATCATGGGCGGCATCATATGTTCCGATGGCGATACAGTGTTCAGAGGGCTTTCCTGGATTCTGTTGACTGAGTTCAAAGGTGAAGAGGACAGCATTCTGGACATAATACGGAATACCGTGAAGATGCTTTAACTCAAATGCCTGTGTCAGATCCATTTCAATTTTTTCCTTAAGTGGGATAATCGTCAGTTGCTTTAGATAGCCTGTCTTGTTAATTTGTATCGGTTTCGTTTCTTTCAATTTTATTTCATGGTGAATCATGCCATAAAATTGAAAGCGTAGGTCTTTTAAAGAGAGTAGAGGAAACCATGAATATCTTTGCGCTTCATCCCCATCCGAGAAAGTGTGCTCGGTGGCATGTTGATAAACATGTTGTGAAAATGCTCCTAGAAACCTGTCAACTTCTTTACACAGCTCACTGGGTGTTGTATTATCCGGAATTGAAATCCGCACGATCACCCATACAATTGTCTCGTTTACAGAAAACAAAGGATGTGCCCGAATACATGCGGTCAGCGCCGCATACCCTATCAGGTGAGATTGGTTATCGACCCTGTCATGTTCATCACCCCTGTGCAGTCTGGACACGACAAACCGCAGGAAATTACAAATGGCTATTCACACTTGGCCTAGAACTCGCTAGAGAATATCGTTTTCGTTTCCATAAAATACATTCCTGTGAAGAGCACCTTATCTGGTTAGCCGAACATCGTCCTCCTACCATGAAACCCTATCCCAAACGCCCTTTTGTCATGGCAATGGCTGATGAATATAAAATCTCTACGAATCCAATTGTATCGTATCGAAATTATTATCGAACATCGAAAAAAGAACGTGGACTGATTCGCTATACAGGGCGTCATGTCCCCCACTGGTTATGATACGTCTAGAAACCAATTAACGTAACAGGCGAATTAACCCTTCTCCCAGTCTCTCACCTAATAAAATATGAAACCAACGTGATGAATTTTTTTGATAATCTTTATAGCTTTGATATCCGAAATAAACGAGAAGAATCGCCATAAGGCTAACAATAAAATAGGCTATGATGGGATTCATTGTGAAGAAGGCAACCCTATTTTCTCAGAAGAATGAAATCCGCCTCCATTGGCTCCACGACCAGATCCACCCCACGGTGGAGTAAAATGATCGCGTTTTGAGCCCGCCACGGCGGAACATGAACCAGATGGACAACGATCGCCATAACTACCTTTTCCTGTTCCATATACTGATCGATGCCAAGATGGCCAATGATTATATTGTGTAACAGACCATGGCCACCATCCCATGGTGATCGTAATCGGTCTGACTGGAGGGAAAAATACACGATAAATGATAAATACTGCGATGGAAAAACAGGCTACATAGAGTAATAAGACCAAAAAGGAAAAGAGATTCATTCTAATTTGATAATGAGAATCAAATAAGAAGGAATGTTAATCATTCTACAAAATTACAAATTCATATCTTCTCCCCACCATCCAACAGGGGCTACTTGGGGTGAAGGAATGGATTCCGAATCATGAACAGAAGAGAGTTGACGCTGGACCACAGGGATCTCTCCATTCCACCATCCAACAGAGACCGCATCAGGGATTCCAGAACCGTCTCCTCCTTTTCTTACCTTTCCAGTCGAGGGATCCAATCCACCGTAACCATATGGATTAGGGACATACCGACGTCTAACAGCAGGTAACCAATCTCGTAAGCCGGATACATTAGGTGCCACATCACGAATGGTTTGTAGAATTGGATGAACCATATCCTCCACAGGCTCAATCAATCCATGTTCCACGAGTTCAGGCAAAGTAGAAGGACGATAGAAATACAGATTACGAATCATTAAATACCCCATAATAATGAGAAGAATACCGAATAAAAAAGTAAAACGATTCATCTAAGATTATCTCTTGCTATTCTATGGGAGAAATCATTTTGATTCACTCACCCATTAAAAGTCGGCATCCAGAGAGAACGACATATCATCCTGTTTTTTACCCACACCCGCTTTGGCATACGTTGTCACACGTTTTTCAAAGAAATTGTCCTTTCCTTCGAGGGAAATACGCTCCATGAAATCAAATGGATTGGCAGTAGAGAAGATCTTTCCATATCCGAGTTGGGTAGACAGACGATCAGCCACAAACTCAATGTATCGCGCCATAAGCTCGTCATTCATGCCTACCAATCGACAGGGAAGTGACTCGGTGATAAATTGTTTCTCAATCTTTACTGCCTCACGAATCATTTTATGAATCTTTGCCTTTGCGGGCTTGTTTTCAATCTCTTCAAACAGGGCACAAGCAAAATCCGTATGAAGACCCTCGTCACGCGCAATAAATTCATTGGATGTGGTCAACCCTGGCATCAATCCACGTTCCTTCAACCAGTAAATCGCGCAGAAAGAGCCTGAGAAGAAGATACCCTCCACTACCGCAAAAGCAACCAAACGCGTGGCAAAATCTTCATCCGTTGTCTCAATCCACTTCTGTGCCCATTCTGCCTTTTGCTTGACACAGGGAATCGTCTGTGTCGCATGAAACAGATTCATCTTTTCCTCTTTATCCTCAATGTAGGTGTCAATCAATAGAGAATACATTTCAGAATGAATCGCCTCAATCATCAACTGAACCGAATAATAATTTCGTGCCTCTGGTAACTGAATCTCCTTCATAAATCGTGAAGCCAAATTCTCTTGAACAATTCCATCCGATCCCGCGAAGAAGCCCAGCACATTCTTGATGAAATATTGTTCGTTAGGATTTAACTTGACCCAATCCTTCATATCCTTTGCCAAATCAACCTCTTCCACCACCCAAAAGGTGGACAAATGATTCTTATAATGCTTGAACAACTTGGGCTTCATAATCGGAAAGAGAGTGAAACGGTTTGGATTCTCACGAAGAATAGGCTCTTCTGCCACAGAAGCGGAATGGGTTGAATCCAACGAAAAGGAAGATACCTCGGACGCGACCTTGTCTTTATTCGCCTTGGGAGAAGTAATGGTTGATAAGACAGCAGAAGTAAAGGACTCAGACGTGGGGTGAGAAGAGAGGACCGACTCCATTCCAAACGCGCTATCCAAACCGGAGAAATAAGATGGATCCATTTTTCTACAGATCTATCCTCTAGAGTAATCTTTAAATCGTCAATTTTTAAATAGGAAATGATGGGATCAGTGTAAAATCTTCGGGATAAGAGATAGAGTATCATGCCTGTATTTGATGATGCGAGACATCGTCCTCGTGTTCGGTTACAATATGGAACAGCAAAAGGAGCGAGAAATACGATTCGTCGATTAAAAAAACAGCCCATCGGTTATGCAAAACAGGTAGTAAGAACAATGATGTATCGGGCAATGTATCATAAACATCAAACAAAGGGTATGAAACAGGCTGCCGTCATTTATAAACGATTTTTGGATACGCTTCCAGCCGTGTCTTCTTCACAAACGCGTAAAAAGGTCTCATAACTACGATTCATTGCTCGCACATATTGATTTTTATCATGGGTATACGGTAAATAAATACTTTCAGCAAGATACCAAGTCAGCTGAGAAGAGAATTCGGAAGAGGAATGAATGGGGTCAAAGGAGGGAAGATAAGGGACTGCGATGAGATCCAGTGGAGGAAGATACCATGAAGCGGTTCGTAGGCGTTGAACTGGCTGTTCTTTGCTTCCATATTGATGATAGATGGGCAGAGGATTCAGAGGATGACCCATGTCACAACTGAGATCGACAATAAGACGAAGACGACGTTCTCTGCTGTCTAAATCGGCATCGGTAAGGAAAGGAGAAACGGGATCTTCAGGCATGAGACGTATCGCATGAATGTAAATATCATAAGACAATATGTCCTTTGCGGATATCACATCTTTTCTTGTTTTCACGTGGCACGATAATCCAAAAGATTCAATTACATCTTTACAGGCTTTTCCAACGGTTCCACACCCAATAAGAAGAATACGTGGTTTAGTCGAATAGGGAATGGTCCCCTTTAGAAAGCGGTCCATGGTAGGAATATGAAATTGGAAGCTAGAGAAAGATGCCTCACTTTCAATTACAGTGGCCGCATAATAGGTCATTAATAATAAATAGGCCCCCACATAACCTGCCTGTGGACAAAATGACAGCGTTCGTTTACCAGAGTCATCCAACATAAATTCATAATCAATCATGCGCGCTCCTTTCAATGGACGTAGAATCTCTTTCCAGCCATCTTGTCTTTTATAACAATGGGCAAAATGAAAGATGGTCTGTCCCTCGTGTGGTTCCTCGCCCCTTTTAAGGCCTTTGAGTCCCACGATTAACGCATCTGGATAGTGTGTCCATGACCCAGCGGGTATGATCGTGGCTCCTGTATTCTTATATTCTTCATCTGAAAAGCATCGCGTGGAAGAGGATTCCACCATAATATCAAATCGCACCAATAATGGTTCAATATCAGATGGAACAATAGGGGTGCGATGTTCAAATAAAGAGGCTTCCGCACGAATGATCAACTGGCGTTTGTCTGTTCCATATAGTTGTTTATAGAATTGCTCAAACATCATTTGATTATAATTCACTAAGACAGGTTCTTTCATATGAGGAGACATCAATTGAATGATTTCGGAAGACCGATAGCGAGAATATAATTCCCGTGATATCTTACATAATAACTCATAAGAAGTCATCTCATGTAAGCATATATCTAACAGGTTATCTAGATATAGATCATGAAGAATGAGACGAACCCATTCTTTTTGGAGAATACCCATACAGCCCTTTTGAAGACAACAAAGAATAATATCATGATAATTAGAAGTATGGATGGGAGACATTCCCATCTGTATGGCATGTTGACCCAATAATAACAGAAAATCAATCACACCTTTCCAGAATGTCTCTGGAAACCAATCCAAAAAACGGATCTCTACTCCATGATTCTTAAATTTATTAAAATTAATATCATATCCAACCTCTGTATGCAATTCATAGGGTGATCCTGCCAATCGGTTATACCAATGATTCGGATCTTCAGGACGCTTCATTAGCAGTTGTTTTCCATTAAGAGGACGATGAATATCGAATGTTTGGAGTGAAATATAACGACTACGTGTGCCTCGTTGACTTCCAATCGAATACGAGGGATCAATGATGGAAAATAAATCAGGTGTTCCATAAACAGCGGATAATAGAGGCTCTACCACTTGGATCATCGAAATAAAGGCCAAATGCTGTTTGGCAAATTCTGTCTTATCCACAAGCTGACTATTTTCTAGCCACGTAGGAAGTGTGATATTGAGGTGAATGGTCTGTGTATTACAAATTCCCATATTTTGTCGTCCAGTTGTCATAAAAGACACAATTCCTTCATTACAAGTGGGATACATGACAGATCCTAGTGATTCAAGATTCTGTTCTTTGGCCCATTGTTCTAGATAGGGTCCAACCTCTTGTAACCATTTTGTTTTGAGATCAACCATCTCTTGTATTGCATCTTGAACGGTCGCATTATAATAATGTTGTGTAATAAATTCGATCGTATCTCCATCAAATACAACAGATTCGTCATACACTTTTTTATAAAAGGGACATTGTTTACATAGAAGATCATGAATGGATTCAGTAAAGGCTGGATTGGGTGTAGAATGGATATCATAATAGGTTCGATGGCGAAAACAGGAATCTGTTTTTTGAAACGTATGACTATTTATAAAAATAGGATAAGTCATATGTTTCAATGATTTTAATTTACCCATTACCTTTTGAAGTGGCTTCTCGGCAAAGTTCTTATAATAGTTTACACTGTATCTCTCGCGGTTGAGTTTTAGTTGACAAAAAGACGCATGATCTTGACGAGATGACCACTGTAAATAGGATTCATTTTCTATACCAATTCCCCAAAATCTTGTTTTAATCGTATCTCCCTTATATTTATCCATGTATTTGATGTGTTTCGTATCAATGATATCTTCAAATAAATAAGGAATTTGATTTGTTTCCTTATATTCATCCTCATCCTCATCCTCCTTTTTATCTTCTTGCTCCTTTCCCCTTTCTTCTGTCTCTTTCCTCTCTGCCTCTTTCCCCTCTGTCTCTTTCCCCTCTGCCTCTTTCCCCTCTGTCTCTTTCCCCTCTGTCTCGTTCCCCTCTGCCCCTTTTCCCTCTTCTATTTTCTGTAACTCTTTAGAGCAACATTTACCCATTTTATAATTAAAAACAGTATTCTATTTATATGTTAGATAATTTATGAACCACATACTTATATCTCGGAGAAGAGGAATGCGCCTACTCAAACCCATTGAATAGTAGTCATTCCTTTGCTTTCTAGCCATTGATTAATAGCGGAAAAGGGGCGTGTTCCAAAGAAGCCTTTATGGGCGCTGAGTGGAGAGGGATGTGCCGATTCAAGGATATGATGCGAATGAGAATAATGACGTAAGATATTTTTTTTAGTCTGTGCGGATTTACCCCAGAGAACAAAGACAATAGGATCTTCTCTCTTGGCAAGAAGATGAATAATCTGGTCTGTCACTTCTTCCCATCCTAGTTTACTATGGGATTGTGGACTGCCTGGTTCAACTGTCAAAACAGTATTGAGTAGCAGAACACCTTGATCGGCCCAATGACGAAGATGTCCTTTGTCAGGACGTTCAATACCGAGATCAGTCGCCATTTCTTTGTAGATGTTTTGGAGAGAGGCGGGTAGAGGTTTAACATGCGGCTGAACGGAAAATGACAGACCATGTGCGTGTCCCACGGTTGGATAGGGATCTTGACCGAGAATCAACACTTTGACCGATGATAGCGGAGTATATTCCAGTGCGCGCCAGATGTCTTCTTTTGCGGGAAGAAAGGTCTTTGATGTCAGTTTGAGAGACAGATTCTCTAATGCCTTTTCACAAGATGACATATGTTGTCGCCAATGATCAGGAAGCATATCATACAGCCAATTCTGTGTTTCACCAGGCTCATCCGCATGTTTCTCATCGGACAGCATTCGCTCTGCTTTTGTTACTGTTGCTATCGTTGTTTTTTTCATAATATCATTTTCTTCGATTATAGCGGGCTCTTTATGGACAATAATCTGTTTTTTTGCGAGGACAGTTGAGGTTGTAGTGGATACAGGAGCAGGAGAGGGTGGAGGAGCTTCTTGTAGATCGGCGATGGCAATGGATTGTAATCGGGAATAAAAGGATACGACTTTCCCATTGGCTTTGAATACCGTGGGATCAAAATCATATACATATAATGCCTCCAAGGAGCGAACCCGTGACAGTGCTACATAGGCTTGACCAAATTCAAAATTACCTGATCCGATATCTACCAAAGCACAATCGAGAGATGCCCCTTGTGCTTTATGAATAGTAAGTGCATACGCCAAACGCAATGGAACCTGTGTTCGTGAGATAAAAGTGTATTCCTCAATAGGCCACGAATGGCGACCAATTACTTCTTTTACGCCATTTACAAACTCAACAATAGGCAATGAAGTGACTTCACAGAATCCGATAATCACTCCACGAGAACCATTCACAAGACCGAGTGTAGGATCGATATTAGCGATGAGCATGACTTGAGCATCTTCCACAAGAGACAGCTCTTTGTTGTAAGGAGCATCGGAATCAAATTGCTGTAAGGCACGTTGAAATGCCTCACTTTTCTCATCAAATCCAATAGGAGCTTTCCCACTATACACCAATCGCGCCTCATACGTTTCTCGTCGTCCTTTAAGTTCTCGGAAGTTGGAGTCGTTGATGAGATCGACTTCTGCGCGTCGTGGGAAGAGAAGGGTAGGGCGGATCTTTCCAGCTCGCCAGTTCTGTCCATACCGTTCTTCAAGAATGGAACAAGAGGATTGACTGAGTTTTCCCACACGTGCCTCTTTCAATATCGTCTGAAATACTTCATCCTTCTGTCGCATGATCTGTGTCAGCTCATAGGCTTCGGGCATCAATTCAGACCACGATTCGGCCTCAAAAGCAAATAAAGGTTGATTTGGGTCAGATTCAAGAGCCTTTCGAATGGGAGGCAGTTGAAAGAAATCACCTACTAGGACTAGTTGAATTCCACCGAAAGGTCGCTTGTTTTTACGAACCAGTTTTGCTAATTCATTCAATTTATCAAGTAATTCGGCGGTCATCATAGAGATCTCATCAATAATCAATAGATCTGTGCTGAGCCAGCGTCGCATGGCTTGAGCATTTCTACGAATTTTGACAAAGATCTCTTTGGTCGTCCCTTTTCCGAGTCCAATGCCTGACCATGAATGTAGTGTTTTCGCACGATGACTCAATAATAGAGCTGCACATCCTGTCATGGCACACATCTGAACGGTAATGATACGATCCTCCCATTGTTTTTTCCATTTTGGCAATTCTTCACAAATCACAGAAAGCAAATAACTCTTTCCTACACCACCACCACCTGTTAAGAAGAGGTTTTTTCCTCGTAACAAATGATTAAATACAGCGCGTTGTTCAATTGTAAGGCTCTCCATGATAGATTCGTAAGATCTTTTATCCTTTATTTCGTATTTTTGTGGTTCAATTTTATAGGAAACCCTAGTCCAATCATCGAGTTTCTATTATGAGTGGATCGCCAATAACAAATCTCTCTGATTCTCTCTACAAAAAATAATATCATATACTTGATCGGGCAGAATCGAACGATATACTGTAATTTTATCATTTCTTTCCGAACGACATACAAACCGATAACTTCTTCCATTTTCTAATCGAGCATAGATCCATACAGGCTCATGACGAATGGGTTGTTGAAAATAATCACGAATAAGAGATAAATGATAGGCTTCGCCTTCCCTCCATTCCGTTCTTTGATCTAGAAGTACATCACGAACATAACAGATATAACGATCTTCCATGTCTCTTCTTAGATCATTATAACTATTATCCTGTTTTAGATCCCAATGGGACCTGTATGGGACAGAACATAATATCAAACTCTTCAGAGTCATTTGATGTATCTTGAACAGAATAGACAGACAGATTTTTCTTTCGATAATTTGCCATAAAGATTTCACCGTCACGTTTCTGAGAGCAGATCGTAATCCCCTCTGTTTGTCGCAAATTCTTATCCTGACAGAGCTCCAAATACATCTCTAACCCATGACGATAATGATCCTCAGCAATTGTCCAATGCTTTCCCTTTGAACGAATGTAACAGATCTTATTCATGCTCATCGTTTGCTTCTTTTATCCTAACCTTTATTCTTTATTTACTATTTTCAATTTTTTGTAAGAAGTGCAATCTAACAAGTTCAACAGTCGCTGACCAAATGTTATATTGCCCGTTTTTTCCAAATCATCGAATGATGCTTCCTGACATTCTTGAATACCATGTTTGAAATCATCGTCAACCATCGCCGTTCGAACAGACAGCTTCTCCATTCGTGCTAAAATGGTGGAATGTAGATGAGACAGACGTTCTAGTTCTTCTCCTACCTTTTTCCATTCTTGATCCATATCCTCTTCTTCCTCCTCTGTCTCGTCTGTCTCCTCTTCTTGGACTTCCTCTTCCAAATCAGATACCATTTTATAATCACCCTTCTCCATCTCGTTCCCCTCTTTATATAGGATATAACATGAATAGTTTAGATACTTTAGAGAGACAGATCGGTTAGAAAGACAGATCGGTTAGAAAGAGAGTGGAGTTGGGCCAGAGGGTCTCAGATGAAACGCGATGAGACTAATTGGGCTGTGATAGGATAATGTAAATACCATCGGTAATGCGGTAGATTCTTCCGTAGAGGTCCATGAGATAAACCAATGAGGTGGCATAAAAAGAGCCGTTCCCGCACGAACCACAATATCCATATATTTAATATCAGCCACAAAAGGTGTATCACTCTTTGTCCATCCTCTAGGAAATCCTCGTCGCCACCCAACAGGAAGATATTTCTCCATTGTTTCTGGGAAAATAGTGACCGTAATATCACCCTCCACTGGTAAAATACACGTCCATGTCGCATAAGAACGATGAAGGCCGACAGATCCTGCCCATGCTTCATAGCGAGGAATCAATGCCCATGCGGATAAAAGAGGCTCTACATGTTGTTTTGCCCATATTCCAATTCCTGATAATCGAGCAATTTTTTGAGCCTGTTCATATTCCCAAGGACATTGCGTTCCCGCATTCCCTTCTTTGATCCAATCTATGAATGAATAGTCCGTAAAGATGGAAACAGATTGATAAGACGAACGTTGTAAGACATCCTCACGCGTCCATAATGGATTTTTTGGAAGACCCCGAACAATTAAAGGCACGCGTTCCTTCCATAATTCCCTTATTGCATCTTTCTGATTGACATTTACCTGATTCACTCGGAATTCATGAATTGCCTGTTTATAAAAGAAGGTAAAAATCATAAAACATAACAATAAAAGAAATATGACCTCCAGCATACTAATTTCATTCGTATAACAAAAAATGCCCTATTATCGCACATTACAACAAGAATCTATTATCGTCGGATCACTGAACGACGTGTAGTAGATAAACTGGGTTTAATAGAGGAATGGCTACGTTGCCGACGTGTAATAGCGAGTTTTCTTATCTTTTGAGATAATTTGGGGGCACCCATTGGTCGATCCGATTTTGCCGAAGAGAGTGCTGTCTGTTTTACCTCTGTCTCTTCCGTTTCTGTCTCTTCCACCTCTTTCGCAACTTCTTTTTCTTCGATCAACGATGGGTGTAGCAAACAGAGTGCTTTTTCCACCCAATCAGGAGATAGATTACCATCATGCTCTAACGCATTCATAAAAAAAGCATAATCTTTTGGAATCATCTGTAATTCTTGAATGACACTGTCTTCCAATTGATCCACTGATTCCATACTACGTATCCGTTTTATCTCTTGAAAAAGAGTTAACCATAACTTCTTGTAATGATTGGAATAACTATCATATACCGCTTTACCATCCATTACAAATCCATAATATCGAATTCCAATTTGATCAAATTGCTTTTCAACATGTAACCGAAAGTAATTTCCAACAAGATATCCATCTTTTAAATCTAGAATACTCTGAGCAAGGTCCTCTATGACAATAAAACATCCGTATAGATGATTCTGAAGACGTAATAGTGCCAACGAATCCTCTTTATGACGATCCACTTCTGCTTGAATACAGGAAACAAGGTTCGTATGATCCATTTTCTATTTACATCAATGTCTTCTTCATTTCTACTCAAACGCGTTCACCCATACAGTAATTAAAAGGAACGACTTATTTACAATAGAACTCCAATGGAATATCAACTCGAATTCTCAAAAGGATCGGTGATATTAAACAAAGAGCAATATGAAGTGGTGACCAGTCCTATTTATGAAAATCAACGGATTTTAGCATCGGCCGGATCAGGAAAAACAACAACGATTACTTCTCGAATCGCCTATTTAGTCGAAGAATATGGAATCGAACCCAAACGTATCTTGCTCGTCTCTTTCTCTCGTGCAGCAGCTCAGGAAATGATTCACCGTGTTCATCGCCTTCTTGGACCCATTCCCATGTATGCGGGAACATTTCACTCCCTTTCCTATCAAATTCTCCGAGAACACACCCCGCATCTATTAAGAGATCAACCCTTTATGGATGAATTACCTTATCGTCTCGCAAAATGGCTCTCCACCGAGCCCGCCAAACGATGGGTCCAACAATTTCGAACCATTATCGTAGATGAATTCCAAGACATTAATGAAATTCAATGGGAGATTCTTCAACGATTGTATCACCCGCGTGCTACCATGACAATTGTAGGGGATGACGCACAGAATATTTACACATGGCGAGGATCCTCTGTAGATTTTATTTTAAAGTTCCATGAGCGGATTCGTCGTGTCAAAGATTATCAACTCTGTCGTAATTATCGATCGACAGAAGCCATTGTGACCATCGCTAACTCTGTCATGCGATTTATCCCTACACTCCCCTTTAAAGAGCGTATGATCGCAAATACCCTCGGGGGGAAAGTGCCAGAAGTTCATTATTTTTTCCGAGCGGCCGATGAATATGATTGGATTGTAAATTCATTAGATAAACTGATGAAAACATCTACCACCCACCGCTTCGCCGTTCTGTCTCGTTACAATTCAGACCTCTATCGTCTAGAAGAACGTCTCCATCGCAAAGGAATCCCCTACATACTTTGTATGGACCCTGATCAGCCTCACACGGTGACTCATCGATCAGCCGTTACATTAGCCACCATTCACGGTAGTAAAGGACTAGAATGGGATATTGTCTTTTTCATGAATTTACACGATGACGTGTTTCCAGCCAGAAAGGGAGAAGAAGATGTCATTTGTGAGCGTCGACTATTCTATGTTGGAGTCACACGTGCCAAAAAAGCCCTTTTTATGACCTATTCCAAACAGGAACGATCACTCTCACGATTTGTCCGTGAGATTCCACGACCCTTTCTTCGTTTTCATAATGTCACATCATTCAAGCTCAGTCAGGCGGAATTTCATCATCCAACGATGTCATTGGAGGATCAACTCCGTGGTCTGGATGGAAAGGACTGGAGTGAATGGAGAGAACAGGGATGGATTCCAGAGTTACATCCGACAAAGACAGAGGCGGTCTATTTATTTGGTGAATCGGTTTCTGTTCCAGACTGGGTAAGGGAGATGGATGTAAAAGAGATGTGGAAAGAAGTCCTGCGTCTTTGTTTTTTAAGAGAGTCGGCACGACACTGTCAACAGATGTCTCAGTTACAGACACCAACGATTACAGAGGGTCTGCTTACACTTCGTATTTATCGAGAAGATATCACTTTCTGGCAATCCTATGAAGCAGAATTTGAACAAATGGTACATCATTTCTTGAAACATACACATGATATGCCTCCCGTAGAATACATTCAATTAGATACGTATTTACGTCAAAAGCTAAAACACTTGACGTGGACAACAGAAGAGCGCTGTCATGCGCTTGTGATTCTTTCCAAAATCCGTGGACAATTACGACCGATCCGTCACATGGGATTTGATTTAAATGAATTTTCGTTTGGCGTGGTGCGTAATTCTGTCCCCACAGAGATAAGACCCGAAGTGCTCGCTTCATGGCATCGATACAAGGATCCTCAATACAAATCGAGTGAAATTCTAGGAGACATTTGGAGAATGGCGGCTCTGTCGTTTGTGATAGAAGGTCGTAATATTCCTCTGTATCAATATCTGTCTGTCCTTCCTCATTTACAGAGTCTGGAGCACAGGTCACTCATGGAGAAACTAGAAACGGCCATCCCTGATTGGATTTCTCAACAGGATCACCCTCTGTTTCACTTTTTATTTGAAGTAGAAGGGATCCAGCCTCTGTCGTTTGATCTATTGACCGATAAATGGGTATATTCGATTTATCACGATAATGGCCATGACATGAAAATGGAAGATAAGATACTACTTCTACTAAAACAGTATGCTTATGAAGAGTGTTATGATCGTGTATTGTCTGGTATTTCATTATGGAATCTATCAACGGGTATGGTCATTGAATACGAAATTACATCTACCATACGGGAGCAACTGAGCCAGCTTTGGTTACACCTACAACAGAAGTATGGCGTCTAGAGGTATCCACTGTCTCTAACATGCGATTTCCTTGAAGAGGCACAGATCCTCCAGGCTGTGGAATCATGGATCGGGCACGATATGCCTGTTCAGTGATGGTTTTTGGCATGGGAACTCCACCATGTGCCATAGGCTGACCTTTTCCGTGATCGCGATCGGGTAGAGCATAATATTTATCAGCTCCATAGCGATCCTGTTTGGTTGGATTATTGAATAAGCGACTGCTACGTTCAAAATAACGACTGTCATTAAGCGAACGACATGTGGTCTGATCCTTGCGAAGAAGGGCCTGTGGCATGGCGAGTTCATCAATGAAGGCACTGGAGATAGGACTACGATCAGGAACGGTTGAACCCGCCACATACATGGTGCTTTCATCATCTGGGATGTATTGAGAGGTAGGACACCATTTGTCGAGGGGTTGGGTCAAGGTTCGTAGTTCAGATTCCGTATCAATGCGTGAAGCATAACGTCCGGGCGGATATTTAGACCCACCCATAGGAAATACCATATGAGATGGTGGCATGGGTGCCATTTCTGCCGGTCCACTTGTTACATATTGTTTACAGACACGAACAAGTGGACGGAAGTCTTGTGGAAGACCCACACGTTGGTGAGGTAAAATATGACGAATCATCTGTGTAGGATCCCAATGTGTCTTTAAACAAACGGGTGGAAACATCTCACCGGTTGGCTCTTCTAGCGGATATTGTCCTAAAAATGGGGACGGAGGCTGTAATTGACTCATTACTAATGGAATGGAATTAAAATCATTAGGACACGATTCAACACATTAGGAGTTATTTGGATTATTACGATGAGTAAGAAATAGATAGGGTGTTTTATTGGGATCATCTGGAATGGGAATGGTTGGTTTGGTGCCCCAGCCGGTTGCGCGATTGGCAAACCCAATTTCTTCATCCACTTGAAAGGTAGCATTCCATTCTAGGATATCCAAGTAATAGGGCTGATAAATCCACGCAGGAGTGATATTTTGATCGTCGTAATAGATCTTAATGTCTAGTTTATCGAGTTTGCCGAGTCCATTTTCAAATAGAGCGGGATTTTGAATCACAGTCTGTGACGTTCCTGTATCACCGAGCGCTCCCATGAGAATCTTTGCGGACATGAACTTGACTTGACCCGTCGTTTCATTCGATACATTGTAATTTTCAGGCATCGTCACATCAATGTTATTAAATCCCATTTCCTCATTAATTTGCATAAAAAGATTCAAGTTTCCTGTAGAGGTGATATTCATGACAGAACTAAGAAAGTTGAATTTGGTGGGTGAGGTATTGATCAATCCTAGACGATAAGGTAATGTCTGGAGAACAAAATTGGTAGGTAAGCCAGAATACCATGCCCCAATGAGTCCTCGTAGTGTGCTACAACAGATTTGTTTACAAGTGGTAGGATCATATTGAATCGCATTAGAGGGATCCCCTGCCAAGGCAGATTCGCCTGGAATATAAAGAGGACGTTGTGCCACAAAGGATACTGCCACGCCATTTGGCACGGTGTAAGTCCGATTGTCAATCATGGTTTGAGGCAAAACACCCGTATATTTATTCGCCACGTATTGATGGAATTGCTGATAAGTTTGTCCATGAATACATGAAATCGCACATTGAGTGCTGTGATACATCTGGTAGTAACTTGACAATGTGCTATGATAATCTTTAAAGGTTTCAAACTTCATAATCACTCCAGGATAATTACCGATTCCTCCACCAAATGAACTCGTATAGCGGAACATAGTAGTAAATTGGAGATCAGCATCTAGATCCTCTGCGGTCATAGTGGATTCTAGACCTGTATGGAGATTTCCACCTTGATAACGATATTGACTAAGAAGATGATAATGGGCAAGAACGCTACTTAGATTTGTTTCCAAGTGTTTTAAAACGGCAGCAGTGCGACCGATATCTTGTTTCATAACACTAAAACTGTGGGGATTTAATTCGGCCAATGCGATATTTTGATTCAAGTAATAATTCTGTTTCATCTGTAAATCTCTTTGAAGAGAGGGATGGAGTGTGTCATGGACAATTGTCGTTTTGCGATACTGTTCATTATATGTCACAATATATTTATTAATGTTACGATATTCAAATGTAAAATGACGGCGATAGACATCCAATCCCCCGCGATTCCGTTGACCAAGTTGGTAATAAAAATCACTATCTAGTCCCTCAAACACGCCTGTTACGCGTTGTACCACTGTATCAAATGGAATCAAATCGGTCTGTAAAAAGGGTTCAGCTCGTCCAGTCATAAGCATTTCTTTCAGAATCGGATAGTAATAGGCATTAAATGCAATTCGTTCTGTTATTTCAGGAAAACTATCCAAATGCTGTTGTGTGTAATACGCACTCATGATATCCGATTTATTATGTGCTCCATAACGGCGATGAGTAATGGCTGAATAGTAGCAATCACTTGGCTCATTGAAAAGGATATTAATATCACGTGTG
>VFQS010001566.1_pt1 | contig 20716 bp, 16 predicted proteins | sample 3512361 | NCBI WGS metagenome assembly VFQS01 (sample SAMN10412375, study PRJNA504923) | tailings metagenome | isolation source: Relicate 1 Philex TSF3 active mining | place: Philippines
ACAGAATGCTGCTGCCGAGAATATGCGTCAGCCGCGCCAGAATTCATTCTCCAGAACAGAATGCTGCCGATTCTGGCGCACTTGAAAAAAGAAAGCCCCCGGCAGTCTATCATTCAGGCATTCTGTCTCGAATGCATTCGAGACAGAATGCCGAGAAGAGAATGAACGCAGCATTTCAGCCAAGCGCAAAAGGACTCGAACCCATATCAGCGGTTTTGGAAACCGTCGCTCTCCCTTTGAGCTATGCGCTCTAAACATTGACTTGTGCTCACGATTTGCGCGCCGAGAATGAATTGACAGCGGTTCTCTGGATTCTTGAGCAAAATGACGGCACAACAGAAACACACCGTTGCGTTTCAACAATCAATTTTTTCATTTATTTTAAAAATGAATAAACAATGAGCACAAAAGGATTTGAACCTATAACATTCTGTTTGTAAGACAGAAACTCTACCATTGAGCTATGTACCCTATTATTTAGTTCATTATTTTTTGTTATTTTTACTATATATTCTAATACTTTCAACAAAACTCTAAATAAAAATTTTAGAACATGACGAATATCGCTTGTATTTCGTTGGCAGCTAGATATATAGAAGTAGCGCGCCACGGTGTACGCCGTTACAACTTAGACAACACACAACGAATAGATACTACCAGCTAGAACCCTGGAGCTATTATCTATTCACGTCCACCATCGATTCGTTTCGATTCGTTTCGATTCTGGCGCGCGTCAGAATCGACATTCGAGACAGAATGCCGAGAATGAATTCATTCTCGGCTGTCGCGATTCAGAGGTGCGAAGGTTCTGCTGTAACAGCCGTCTCAGGGAATTCTGGCACACAGAGAACAGACGCTGCGGCGAGAATTCTCGCAGCCAGAATTCATTCTCGGTCGTGCGCGCGCGCCCTTAGACATTCTCGCGAGAATTCGATTCTGGCGAGAATTCGAGAATGCCGAGAATGAATTCATTCTCCAGAATTCTGGCTGGCGCGATTCTGGGGATTCTGTTCTGGCGCACGAGTTTGTATGACAAATAGGAAGGGGCATAAATATTGGTCATCGCGCGCGGGGATCGAATCAACAATGACACAATGAGAGCCCAAGCCAATGGCTCATATACAGCCAAAGAACATTGTTGCCAATAATAAACACAAGTGCCCTAAGAATCCAAAACCGCCGCTGGTTTCAACCCCCACCAAACCGCAATCCTTGCCAAAATAAACAAAGTCCACCATTCTCGACGATTCAAATCTGCCATTCCATGCAAATATGCAATTTTAGGATTTCCATGAACAACACGTGCGTACGCCCACTAAGTGTAAACTGCACTAAGAATAACGCCCGCCTAGCAAATAACCAAAGATACAGTATTTTGTGCAAAAATTCCACACAAACTCAAGAATTCACCAACAAAGTTTGGAGTCAAAGGCATGGCCATATTACACAAGCTAAAAATAAAAAACCAAATGCTAAACAAAGGCATCGCCGTTGCTGCACCACCCTAGTATTTCAAAGCTTTGGTATGAGTTCGGTCATACTAATATCCAACGCACAAGAACAAAGCAGGACTCCTTACACCGTGTGCCTACATAGTCATGATCGCTCCAAGAATTCCAACTTCATTCATAGTAAACAAAGATAGAACCACCATGCTCATATGAGCTACACTGCTATATGCAACAACTTTTTTCTAGTCCACCATACGCAACGTAGTCAAACTCCTATAAAGAACACCAATCAAACAAATAGTCTGAGCCAATGGCCCAAAATAAGCACTCCTTTCTGGAAACAAATACATATTAAAACGCTACAATCCATATGTACCCTATTTCAACAATACACCCCTCAGCAACACACTTCCAGCTGTACTCCTTTCTACATGAGCTTCAGGCAACCACAAATGCAAAGGCATCAAAGGTACTTTGACTGCAAATGCCTAAAAGAAACCCCACCACAAAATATAGACAATAGAAGATTCAATCGCAGTATGCGCCAAAAGCATATAAGAAGTCGTTCCCCTAAGACTCTACAATAGTAGTACACAAGGAAGCATTGCCAAACTTCCAACCAAAGTATAAAGAACCAACTAATATGCTGCGCGTACTTTTCGTGCTCGGCTTCCTCCAAGTCCAATCTACTAGAACATGGGCTACAAAGAACACTCATAAAGTACATAAAAACACAAAGTATCTAGCCTTGTAAATGTCATAAAAAGAAAACTTTCCAATGCCTACTACTACGCATAAAAAGATTGACTATGTGTATTTTGAGTATTCCAACTACACTAAATAGCCAATGGCATCTACGCAGCTGTAAGCAATACCATCCAAAGACTTAGACTGTCGAGCCCAAATTCCTATTGAATAGACTAAACCCCACTCCAAGACAAACTCAATCCGAGAACATGTTGAAAAGGAAGCACATCTGCTGGAACAAAACCAGCCCACAAACGCATACACAATACCAAAGTAAACAAACTAAAAACCAATGCAAAAAAACGGTGTTTTTTACTTTCTTTTCCTGGAAGAACACTGAGCAATACGGCTCCAGCTAGAGGCAGTAGCAATACTGGAAGCTACTACCCTTCTACTGGGATATACAACGCAGCCGCAGTTCCCAGAACACACGTACTCAATACCTAAGGCCACATTATTCAAGTCGAGAGGATGTAGGCCCGCCAAAATCCGCCATTCAGGGCGCGATTCTGGTTTAGACTACGCTTCTTATACGGGCGAGTTGCGGCAAATGACTGGATCCTTCTGAATAGTCATTCTGGCTAGAAAGTTCATCGCCATATACAAACAACTTGTTGTACATTCTAAAAAGTAGAATGATTCTGGCACACGGTGAGAACACTCTTTAAAAAATAAACAACAAATAAACCAGAATCAGAAAGAGAGCAAATCAAGACCTTTCAGAGCTTGCTGTTGAACAAAGAAAGACTGCCCAGAGCGTGCCCCAGAGTTCTGGCGCGCCAGCCAGAATTCATTCTCGGAGAATGAATTCTCGCAGGAAAACTAGGCAATTCCAGATCAAAGACCCAATATTTGGTCTAGAGACTCTCAACCTAACGTGGTTCAAACTCACCAAATCTGTCCGAGGCAAGTGTTACACGCACCACACCATTTTCGAAAAATCAAAAAACTCAAACGCATATACTTGGACTGGTTTTCTATACAGCAAAGCAGTTGTAATTAATAAAAAGCAAGTTCCTCTTTATCTGCAGCCGAGAATGAATGCGTTTAGGCATTCTCGCTGCTGCAGCAGAATCGCGCGCGATCCACTAGGCTTTGGCAGCGGCTGACTCCTATCGTGAATAGTCTAGTGAAGGCTGGCTTCGTCTGCATTCGTGAGTGAAAAACAGCTACGTGAATTTAGGACAAATATAAGAAATGTTCAGTTCTAGCTAAATCCACCCGCAGGTATCACAGGTAAAGTATATAATATTATATATTAGTGTATCTCCTCCTCGGGCAAAGTCACTCCGTTCATTCCGCTACGCTCCATTCACTCCGTTCATTCCGCTACGCTCCATTCACTCCGTTCATTCCGCTACGCTCCATTCACTCCGTTCATTCCGCTACGCTCCATTCACTCCGTTCATTCCGCTACGCTCCATTCACTCCGTTCATTCCGCTACGCTCCATTCACTCCGTTCATTCCGCTACGCTCCATTCACTCCGTGACTTTACCCTCGTCGTCGAGTCATGCCCCGTTTTCACTCTGCATGACTTAGACTTCACTGCGTTTCGTCATTTGTTAACAGTTCGTCACTTTGCTTTTTAAAGCTCCTCAAATCAATATTTGTCACTTTGCTTTTTATTACAAAAAGCTTGTTACTTAGTTCAGTTGGGCTTCTTGGCTGAATCTTAGCTACTGCTGCCAGAACCTAATGCTGTTGTTCAATTTGTGCAGCAATCAGACTTGAACTGATTTCTTAAGATCATGAGCCTTACGAGTTTACCTTTACTCCATACTGCAAATAATTCATCGTTTTTGTGAACATTTCACGAAACCAGACTTTCTATAAATTTTGAAAATACACAGATAATGTTCCGTAGTTAGGTTTCATTTGAAACCTAATACTGTTGTTTACTTTGAATAATTACGAGCAGTAGGACTTGAACCTACATCACCTTTTCGGTGAAAAGCTTTTGAAGCTTTCGCGTCTGCCAGTTTCGCCATGTTCGCAATTTTTATTTAAAATTTATTTTTTACAATGGGTCCTTTTTAATAAAAACCGTAAACAATTTAAAATTGCTATCTCTTTTTAAATGTATGAACCTTGTTTGTTATTGCTCTCCAGCGTGCGCTAGAATCGCCAGCAGCAGCAGAAGCGCGCGTGCGCACGACATTCTCGTGAGAATTCTCGCGAGAATGCCGAGAATGAATGCTGCCAGAACCTAATGCTGCCAGAAGGGATTCAGGAGCAAATGAGTAAGTCTGGCTCCACAGACAAATTGATTCTGGAAGATTATTGCACCAGAATCCCAACACACCGCTCTATACCTATGAACAGATGAAATCTAAACCAGGGAATATGACCGCGAGGGCTTTGGGACAAATCTAGATAGCATGAACATGAAAGGATAGCTAGATCTTGCTTATAAAGTGCAAACTGGTAGAATTCCTCCAGACTTGTCGAGTCTTGATCCCCAAACCAGGGAACACAGAGAAACCGGAGCCCCTAGGGATTGTTTCGTTTCTGCACGAGAGAAAATCATCCAGAAAGCATTTGCACTAGTATAGGAACAACTATATGAACTTGACTTTAGTAAAAACAGTCATGGATTTCGCCCCGGAAAAGGATACCGCACTGCTCTTAAACAAACTTATCAGCAGTTCCAAGGCATCACTTGGGTGATTGATGGATGGAAGTCAGTCATATTACTAAATGTTTTGATGTGTTTGACTACAACACCCTCCTCAATATCTTGAAGAAGAAAATTCACTGTAAGATTACATTGAAGACCATTCGTCGAATGCTGAAAGCTGGGTATATTGAAATGGGAAACTTTATAGAAAACCAAGAACGAGGCACCCCCCTCAAGGAAGTGTCCTCCGTTCCTTATTATGTAATATCTTCCTACATGAACTGGATTGCTTCATGGAGAAGCTTATGAAGCAATCCAATGTGAAAAAAACACGCAGGAAGAAGAATCCATGTAGTGTGGCGCAAGATGCAAGCAGCGCTTCTTTTGCAACAAAAGATAAGACACCAAGGAAAGCCTTGCCAGAATCCCTAACTACGCTCTCAGAGCGCCCAGGTACAACCCTGAAGACCCCATCTTCACTCGTGTTCGATATATTCGATATAGGGATGATTTTATCATTGGAATTGCTGGCCCCTTGACACTGGCCAACCATATCAAGGATCTAGTTTAAACCGTTTCTGCCTGAAAGAAAAGCTAAAACTAGAACTCTGCCTCTCCAAAATGAAGTTACTTTCGCAAAGAATGGGTACACTTTTTTGGAACTTACATCCACCAACTTGGAAATTTCCAACACAAGCTTGTAGCTCTTAAAACTATTTGGGGAAAACACAAGAAAGGCAGGACTCATACTCGTCTATTCTTCAATGCCCCCCTGGAAAAGATCATCCAAGAATAGGTAAGGAAGAAATTCTTCAAATGGACCCCTCTCCACAACCTTCGAAGAAGCCTAGCACGTGTGGTCAACTGGGACCATAGGAACATCATCAAATACTACACCGCTATGGTTTGGGGCTAGCTCAACTATTACAGTTTTGCTAGCAACTATGCACACCTAGGAACCATTGTGAAGATACTACGTGGATCCTGTGCTCTCACGCTAACTCGAAAACGTAAATCTAGTCGTCGAAAGATGTACAAGAAATATGGAAGGACTCTCAAGGACCCAGAAAATACAGAACGTCTCCATGAACATTCCCTCTACTTTTAAGAAAATAAGAGAATTACTGATCAAAGACCCATCTTTTGGCGCGCGCGCTTCTGCTGCTGCTGTGTCTCCCTGAACCAAATGTGGTGGAACAAACTTACTAAGAAGGTTCTAGGCAAGAGTTGTGTAATCTGTGGAACCAGCAGCTGCAGAGGCACACCATTTTCGTAAGATGAAAAAGCTCAAACAGAAGCGCGCACACACCTGGACTGGTTTTCCATGCAAATGGCTGCTATCAATCGAAAGCGGATCCCTCTTTGCAAAATTCACCACCGTAAAGTGCATGCCAATGGACTCAGCAGGAGGGAGATGGATGGCATATAAGACCAACCTGAAACCAGGCTGCAAAAAAGAGCACAAGCTTTCATATCACATTACTAAAGTATAATCTAAAATTTAATATAATCTGTGGACTTGTGTCTGGAAAGCCATTCTTGTGCATTGAAAGGGGTGCCCGCTTGGTTTGGAGGGCAGTTTCCTAGAGGTTTTCTGGAGGACAAATTTGAGTTACTAATGAAACGAACATCAATCAATAATCCTCTGAGGGCCTGGCTTCAGACCCCTAGGGGGGGGGGAGATTGTTGTACAGCTCAACTTGTTTTATGAATAGAACCTTTCAGCAAATGGTGACATATAAAATAGAGTTCGTGTATTTATTTGTCAAAATGAAGAGTAAGTGGTTCATTTGTTTTTATTTGTTATCATCTCAGCTTCACGTTCCCGTAAAGCTACCTTGTTACGACTTCGTCAAAATCACCGTATAAACCTTTCAAGCTTCTATCTTTTATTCATAAAATCACACGTTTCATTTAGACTGTGCTGGGGATTCTGGTACCCCCTAGTACAGTTCCCGATTCATGGGAGGAAAGTGGCATATCAAAAATAGCACATAAAATTACCTTTTTTTAGAAATAAATAAAAAATTGAAACTTTTTCCAGTCTACACAATTTTCCCAACGTGACGGGCGGTGTGTACTCTAGAGAATCTTCTAAGTTTCACCGTGGCAGGCTAATCCACGATTACTAATGATTCCAGCTTCACATACCCGAGTTGCAGGGTATGATCTGAATTATGGAATGTTTTATTGAACATAATATTTTCTATACTTTATCTTTATAAACCTTTTTCTGTAGAAAGGAAAAGGGAAAATGAGGAGCCAAGAGCGAGGACTCTGAGATCCAAATTTCCTAAAATAAAGCATATTTTTGTTGTATATTGTACATTTCCATTGTAACACAGGTGTATCCCAATATATAAGGGCCATGATGACTAGACGTGAACCCAAATGAAGGCAAAACCAGAATATAGCTTTGCTCTCCAGAAGTATAAATTGTTTTTGTATTTTGTAAGCGATTCTGAGCAAAAGAATCCCAGCATCTGTTCGTGTGAGAATAGATGGGCTTCAGGCCGACTTGCAATCTGTAGGGTATAATAACCTTTAGGCGCTTCTTTTGTAATCAACGAAACATAAATTTATATTATTCTGGTAGGGGAGGTGTCCGTAAGAAGCACAATATAAATGAAGTGTGCAAAAACGGCAACGCACCACGGACTGACGACAGCCATGCAACGCCTGTGGATTTTCTTTTTTTTTAAAATATATTTATAAAATGAAATCTACCCTCTACTTTCAAAAACCAGAATTTATTCTCTTTTCTTCTGTTCTCGGCGTGAATTCAGGTACTCTGGATCAGTAGAATCACAGCGCTGCCAGAATGAGCTGCGTTTCTGGCGGTGAAGACAAACAGAAACCAGAAACGCTGTAGTGTAATAGGAGGGGCCAGAACCAGCACTAGACTGAATAAAAGCCGCAGTCTAAGCGAGCAGTCTAAGCGCGCGCCAGAATCGAATCGAATCGAATGGACGTCTGTTGGTTTATGTTATGTTTGCAGTCCAACCCAGGATTCGCACGCACTCGCACTATGTCTAGTATAAAAAATGCTAAAATTCCAGTATTTGGTTTAGATTTGAATTCACGAACAAACGCAGTTTCTAAGTGCGAAAGCTTGAGTTTATATCAAGGTGAATTCTTTTTTTATTGAATGTTCTGCTTACATTACACCAAATGATTTGCCCATTACAGAATTCAGGTGCACATAAGAAACCTGAAGAACCTGTGGCGCGCGCTTCATTCTCGCTGCTGGTTTTTGCGAATCATCTTTCATTAGAAGGGATAAACACGTGCGCCGGTTCTGGAATGAACGCGCGCGCCAGCATTCTAGGAGAATGAATTCTCCTAGAATGCCGGCGCGTTTTACAGTATATTCTGACTTTCGCAGCTGTAGGTGTTCTATAAATAGAACATTATGTTCTTTAAATAGAACACAAGAAGATAGGATAGGGCACCGTGGTACACTATTGATAAAAATCTCATTTTTTTTTTATATAACCCCAGTCTAAACGTTCTGGAGCATATGCCCAGATCGAGATAGCTGTTAGCTTAAAGCTGCTGCTAGAAAGTTGCTTGCAATCTCTGTCTAAGCGGGCCAGAATCGCGGCGGCAGATGTACGGTGAAAGCTCGTCGTTCGAAAATGGGTTGCTGTCTCTATTTGGGCAGAAAAATAATGCAAAAGCCATATCGGTAAAGAACTAGAGTCCCGTGTATATAGAATGCTATGAAACTCTCTCCATGAGCCATTACGCTTTCATATCAGACTGGCTGCTTCCAAGCCTACCTCTGAAGGGTATACGTTTTATAACTTTTGTTTTCACGAAGTTCTTATTCAAGGACCTTAACGGACTTTATGGGCTGTTTCCCTTTTGGCTCTGGACCTTCGCACCCAGAGCCTCACTATTGAAATAAATTTATAGATTCTTCAGAGTTTTCACGGAAGCGTAGCAGCTTAGACCCACCCACTCCCAGGAATTTCCCTATATTCCTCTATTTTTTCTCGCGTTTAGATTGAGAGAGATCCAATGCTGCACCTAAATGCATTGATGAGGATAGGTAGACCTTTTATGGTTTTCCCCCCTCCAGAACTGTGCGTGCAACTTTCGTCGCACACAGCTCAATCATTCAACTTTCCAAGAGTTTATACCATCTAGAATTCAATAGCAGCTTATGTGTCTGCCAAGATTCCTTGGCTCTTGAATCGTGCCTACAAAGATTTGTTTTTGGTGTGTGTCACTTGGCTTATGACATCTACACCTGCTGTCTTTTTACCTTTATTGCTAGTCACCGTTTTCACAGCAACAGCTTTTGCAGCAAAACGATTAACTAGCAAGTGTTGCAAATGCTTCACCAAAGCCATGTTACCTTTGTTATAGGCGACTGCAATTTTGTATTGATACAGTTTCACTTGGGTGTGAGCCAGCTTCCAATGAATGCTAAACCATTTTTGCCAGAACCTAAGCCCCGCATTCCTAGCTCGATTCGTCCTACGTTTCTTCTTACTATATCCTTTTATTTGCCTAGGTATATAAAATAAAGATGGTTTCGCAAAAACTTACCATATCAGTACTTATTTGAGTTTGAACAACCATAGAACAAGTCTGCACCCTTTCAGGTTAAGTTATGAGGTCTCATTAATAATGAAATCTTAGAGATTTCTCCCTAGGCACAAAAGTGCCCAACTCTATCAGCTTCATTACAAAGCTGTATTTGCTTTTTGTTCTGTCCTCTGCCCACTGAGGGTTAGCGCGGATTGCTCCGAGAAGAAGCGCCCTCTTCATCTGTAAAATCATTCTGCAACAGAGCAAAATAGATTCCATATCAATGAAGATCTCATTGGGTTTACCAAGTTGCCTACTGACTCTGTTTAATAAATCCCCTTAGAGTCCTGCTATACTTCAGTCAGTATAACGAGCTTCTTGTACAGCCAAGGCAAAAGGCTGCACCCGTCGGTACTTCGTACCTCTGACAGTTCCATGGGACTGGGTTTCTTGAAGCTTCAGACACAGATTCACTTACGTTACTCATAGGGATATCACCTCGCTCTCCTTCATGCAGTCCTCACTAGGAGCTACTTTGTCCGCAAGGCTTCACACATCGGATTACTCCAAATGCATGCTTGCGTAGGTGTAGATCAGAAGCCAGATCTAGCAGAGTTTCACTGCAATAATAAGTAGACCTTGCTTGTCGCACTCGCCAAAAACCAGCTATGCACGAGCTTGATTAGCCTTTCACTCCTAGGCCCAAGTCTTCCCAGACTATTGCCACAGTCACGGGTTCGATCCTCCAAAACGAACTTCTTCGTCTTTCAATCTGCTCAGGCCTAGGTCGCTCGTCTTCGGGTGCTTATTGAATTACTATCATATAAAAATAAAAAAAGAATCTTGTACATTTGGATAGAAAAAAATATAAAATTTATGCATAAAAACAGTCAAACCCCGTGACAGAATCCAGGGGCATTCGTTCAGACTCATGAGAAGCACTCTACAGCGTTTTTAGGCGCAGATAGAATCTGTGTGTGTAACCTGTACGAAGAGTTTGATTGTTTTTCCTAGAGTCTTTTGTTTTTTGTAAAGTGTTACGTAAAGTTTTAGTAAATCCATACAAATATTGGTAAGGTTTTAGACGTTGTGTTCTATTAAACCCCAATGTTCCACCATTGTTCTCTCTAGCAGTCAATTCTTTTGAGTTTCTGCCTTGCGACGGTACTCCCCAGGCAGAGTGCTTGTACATTTGGCGTATACCGAGCCGTACAGCTGTCTTCTGCCGGAGCAGAAGATAGCTGGCGCGCAGTAAAGCACTCATCGTTGACGGTGTGGGCTACTGAGGTCTCTAATCTCATTGGTTCTCCACACTTCCGTAGCTCAGTGTCAATCATTCGCCAGGTAAGTGCCTTCGCTGTAGAAGTTCCAACCCATATACCTATATTCTACCATTCCTTGGGCCATTCCCTTACCCATACGAATATTCAAGAAAAATTGTATCTTGAAGGTTGTTTGTAATTTCATACAAATACTCGAAGATAAAATAAAATAGAACTCCAGCAGAAACGAAACAAAACGCGTTCAAGTGGGTTCTAGATTGCTGTAACAAATCCCTCGAATTCAAGCAGCACGTGCGCCAGAAAAGACGCAGCAAGATGCGACTTGAATCTTTGGTGCGCACTTGAGTGCGATGTCACAAAATAACAACCTACCTACGTTTTATGCCTAGTCCATATGCTAAACACTCTCCCTCTCTGTCTTACCGCGGCGGCTGGCACAGAGTTAGCCAGGGATTTTCTTTTTGACATTTCAACCACATTTAAACGAGAACGCCTCTGTTGAGGTAGAACTTTCTTTTTCATGGGTTTTCTTTCTGGTTTATGATACAAAACTTTCTTAACGCGCACTCGAATCGCAGCAGATGGTCCCGGTGTGTCCGGGTTCTGGCGGCGTTCGTTTCTGCTGGACGCCAGAAATGTTTTGTGAGCACGCTTACGTGTTCACGTAACGGCCCCAAAAAGAAAAATGGGTTACGACAATTTGCCTTCCCTCTATCGGGTGGAATCTGTATTATTCCATACCTTACGCAGAAATGCATGATCAGGCTTTCGCCCATTGTCAAATATTCTTCACTGCTGCCGCAAATGCGGATGGGCCTTGTTTCAGTCCCACTGTGGCCTTTCCCCCGGTCAGGAAGACTATGGATCTTTGGCTTGGGATTCTGCCAGATACTTGTTTTTTTCATTTTACATGAACATCTTTATTCCCAACTACCTAATCCAAACCGAAATTTGCCTTTATATTGCACTTTTGTTCATATGAAATAAAAAATACGGAATTTAGCCGTACGTTGTTTTCTTTACCGAAAGGAAGAATACAACGGTTTGTGAATGAATTTCGGTTATTACGCACCCGTACGCTTTTTCGTTATATAAAAAAATGCTTGCATAAAATCTCATTTTTTTATTCTAAAAAAAACTTGCATGTGTTAAACATTCTGCACGCGCTCTAGCTGGGCCAAGATCATACCCATTGTTTACGAGAGAGAGGGGACTCGAACCCCCGCCCTTTAGCGTGACAGGCTAATGCGCTTACCATCTGCGCTACTCTCCCGCGCAGAAGAAGCGCGCCAAGAATAAATTCTGGCTAGCACCAGCCGTCGATTCATTCTCGGCGATTCATTCACAGAACAGAATCGGCGCGCGCTTACACATTCTTGCTGCCTGAATGCTGGCGCACGCACGACCGAGAATTCATTCTCGGCGATAATGCTATTGTTGTCAAAATACAGTGGGCCATCTGATGTGATTTTGGTGCTCGCTGATTTTATTTTACGCGCGTACAAACTTTACAAAGTTTGGCAATGAATCCTTTTGCGTGCAATAGTTTCGCCCCTTTTTTTTTGCGTAATGGAGCACCAAAATTTACATAGGTATCCTAATAATACAGTTTTATAAAACTTATTAATGAACACAAAAGGACTTGAACTTTTTTTGTAATATCTCATAATTTTCATTTTTGCATTTTAGATAATTCGCTTCAGATATTTAAAGCGTTTTCAAGTTTTTCGAGTTATTCAATATTGGTCTTTTTCTTTGGTATGTTCAAAGCTCTTTTAGAAGAAGTGCAGCACCTGAATGTCTGCAGCTGCAAAACAACCAGCGCAAACAGAGCGAAAAATTTGTTTTTGTGAAGAAGAAAAAGGACTTTTTTTTTATAAAAAATAGAGGTCAAAAAAAAGTTTTGAAAGACCAGAGTTCATGTTGCAGTTTATTTATATAAATTCAAAGAATTCTTTTCTGTGCCAAGTATACAAGATTGAATGCACCCTATTTCCAGTGATAAAAGACATATATTCTTTATATTAAAAAAATATGGTGGTTCTGTGGAGGATTTTTAAATTGTATAATTTTGTTTGTGTTTGGCCAGTTCATGTATGAGAGAGTTTTTGGCATTTTGGTGGGCATCTGACGCGTTTCTGGCACTTAGATTGTTGTAGTGCTACTGGAACCCCCGCCGCTGTTCTGTTCTGTTCTGTTCTGTTCTGTTCTGTTCTGTTCTGTTTAAGCACTTTAGAATTGCCAGCAGCAGAAGAAGCGAAGCGCGCACTTATTTTGGGTGATAACAATGATCTCAAGAAATATAGATACTGAAGTTTAAGGGAAAACTGTAAAGTTCTTCTTTAAGCATAAAGTGTTTATAAAAGAACGGAAAGAGTAGGAATCGAACCCACAATCCCTAAAGGAACCAGCCTTCCAAGCTGGCGCAATAACCATTCTGCCATCTTTCCTTTGATGTTCGAAGAGAGGTTTTTACTTTCTCTTTATTTCAAAATAATTATAAAAGATTGCGCGCACTAGAATTGCCGCCGAGAATGAACTCATTCTCGGCGCCCTTAGACTTTAGCTCAGTTTACAGTATGTAAAGAAGATTCTAGATGTGCTTGAATTCTGGGCTAGTTTCTTTACTCGAATACGAATTTATACACAGAATGGCTTCATTCAGGGTTTATGGTTCTTTAGGTGCACAGTTCTGCGATGGATGAGGATGGGGGTTTGAAAATATGAAAATTTTTTAGATCGCAAATGTGTGCTTGTTTTCTATGCAAACTTTTGTTGAGATGCTTTTTTAGATTGCAATTTTTTTTGTGTTCCTTTAGAATACTATGGAATGTAAGTGCTATTGTAAGTAGCACACTACACGATACTTCGTGCTTTTTTCTAAAAACTCCCTTTTTTCTTTTTTGTACGAAGCATGAGTTTATGAGGAAGCTCATGAAGTTTTTGCAATACTTTCATAGTATTTGTCCAATTATAAACACTTTCTGGTTTTGCACAATACATACAATACATGGAATTAGACCACAAAGTACTGAGCAAATTACGGGTATTTCTTTTACGAGCCATTTTTTGGTATATTATATTGAGATATAAATAAATAGAACAATTTTCATTAATACTGGGGAGGGAGGACTCGAACCACCGAATGCTAGAGCCAAAACCTAGTGCCTTACCACTTGGCGACACCCCAGAGAGCCCATAGCATGAACCTGTTTACAATGATTTTTTAGTCTAAGCGTGTTTGGTCTTTTCATTTGCATTCAAATTTCAGCCGAGAATGAATACATTCTCGGCGATTCAGGCACCACGAGAATTCTCGCCAGAATCGAATGCTGCGGCAGCTAGCACTCATGACTGTATACTCATTTATTTGTATTGTAGTAATGGAGTGAGGAGTTTTTTTGCAGGGGGGCTCTGGTGTTGCGCCAGAACCTGAATAAAAAACGCAGTATTCTAGTTTAAATCCAGCGATTCTTTCTTGAACGGCATGCGCCGGTTCTGTGAATGAATTCTGGCTTACACTGCAGCGAGAATGGCGCCAGCGATGAGACTGTAGTCTCATTCTGTTCTGGGTAAATAGTTTGCTTACTTTTACTTTAGAGCACTTTTTTTTTTATTCTGGCTAGCGGACTAAAGTCGAAAATCAAGAAAGACCGTCAACTACCAATAACATGGAGCTTTAGAATCGCTTTGATAGCCAGGACCTGACGGTTGTGGCATTTTTATTCAGGTTATTTTGTAGTGAACATCTGTATTTACTTTTGACGCTGCGATTTTGTTCTGGGGCGCCAAAATGATGGCTGCTCTGCAGACTGAAACCAACAAGATTCTGGTAAACGAGACTGTGTATAAATATGCTATACTTTTTTCAATGTTGTTTTAATATTTTTAAATACAAACAAATCAGCACTTTTATGAACACTACGTGTTTTTTGAACAAAAGTTCCATGAAAATTACATTGTTTAGACTAAGCAAATGTATTCCTTTCTTGGGCATTGATCGCCATATATCCTTTACGAATATTGCTTTGAAGCATAGATTCAATGACCATAAAAATATTCCAGTTTTTAGAAAATTTCAACAACTGGCTGAAGTTTGCTTTCATTTGCTTTTTAGAATAAATGCAGAGCCAATTTTGAATATTTCGAAAAGCCATCATTTCTTTTTTCTACAACATTTTACGTTTTTTGAGAAAAGAAACACCTGGAATCTGGGCTGCATTGTCAAAAAACCAAGAACGTTTTTGAATAAGACAAAGTGCTTTTTTCATGTGAAGTCCTGTATATTGTGGTACTTTCAAAATCTAATCTTTTTTATGGAGATAAGCTTCTTTCAAAAAAAGAGAAGTTGGACCTCCTGTATTCAAGGAATTGGGCTGAAAATCAAAAACCTGAGGATTCTTTTTTGGGGTTTGGGAAACTGGGAACCTCTTCTAAACCATTGTCTATGGTTTTGTTTTATGAGAAACCCAAAGTGGACTCATATTTTTATGCATAATATACTTGTAAACAGGACGTCCCAACTCGTTGGAATAAGCTTTGTATTTATATTGAAACCAATTTTGCTGTTTTTTATAAACTTGTCGAACATTCCACATATTTTGATAATACAACATGACACCTTGTTTTTTCCTTGGTCCTAGACGATATCGAGTACTAGAACGCATAGAATTTTTATATTTTTGACTCATTGTATGACAACATAAAGAGAATATATATTTTTATCTAATTTTATTAATATATCTCCAGTGAGATTTGAACTCACGTTTTAGCTGTGAAAGAGCTATGTCCTAACCTCTAGACGATGAAGACTATTCATAAATGAATATTTTGTCAGCAGCATTCTCGAATGTATACGCGCTAGAATTCATTCACAGAACCGGCGCATTTGGATTCATTCTCGGCAGCAGAATCGCCACATACTATAGCAGTCGCTGCCGAGAGGATGCCTGCAGCCAGAACAGAATGCTGCCGCACCAGAATCGCCGAGAATGAATCGACGGCATTCTCGGCAAATTTTACGATTCTAGGACTACAACAGAGACTCTTGTATTGGCTGTTCAGGTGCCATGGCTATTTTGGCGCTTCTGATGACCATTCTGACGCGCAAATCCTTGAATATGGTTTATACTACAATTCGTTCTATATTTTGTAATGGCCGTGTTTAAAACAGAACGAGTGTAAAATGCCAAAAGTTTGAATCGAACAAACCACACAAAGATTTTCAGTCTTTTGCTCTACCACTGAGCTATTCTGGCAATTCACTCACACAACAGAATCGGCGCGGGTCAGCAGCCAGAATTCTGGTTCTGGAATGAATTCTGGCTGCAGTCTAAGCGCGCGCGCACGACCGAGAATGAATTCTCGCTGCTGTTCATATATTTTTTTTAAATAGTTTAAAATACAAATGAAATGCAGAATACGTGCGGGGGGGGGCGAATACTTTACTTTTACATACGCTTGTAGCGCAAATACAGTCCACGTGGGCATTCTGTTCTGTCCTGTTGTGCGCGCACGTATAAACTGCAACGGACGCGCGATTTCATTGGTAGTTATAAATGCGAGTGTGTTTATGGATCACGAAAGTGATCCTTTCATAAGGCTAATAGCTTCTACATCCAAAGTAGAACGCTAACGAAAGTACAAAACACAAAGGGCCAACCCCTACGCGGTTTCTGCAGCGGCAGCTGTCTATACCCACAAAGCCATGAGTTGCCCATTCATATCATCAACTGTAACAGAACCAGTCTAAAAAACCAAATTCACAGAAAGCAGCATTACTTCAATACACAATAGCATAATCAAAAAATTACGACGATTCTAAAAGGTTCCCAACGCACCCATTCCAAACAATACAATACAAGTACACTAAAACTAACCAGAACTCATTGTGAAACAAAGTAAAAGAGCACCCCCATAAATCAGCGAGAATGAATTCACTCTCGGCAGGTGTGCTTATGCAGTCGAAACTACCTTTGTACAAAGATTCAACAGTTTCCCTAAATTATAACGAATTCTATGAATACGAAGGGGGTTGAACATTTTATTATTTTTTCGTTTTTATTTTTAGAAGAGTCCTAGGTTTATTATTTCTGAACTCACTTTACTACAGCGTTTCTGGTTTTTGGGCGCGCGCGCGCTTCTGCTGCAGCCACAGCTGCAGCTGCGTTTCTGGGGAGAAACATCATATTTTTATCTATAATTGCTGCTGTTGTAATGTACACGCGCATTCTGTGTTATTTTTTTTTAGGTTATTTCTTATTATGAAGATAAAAAATAATTCAATGATTGTTTATTTATTGTTTTTATGAAACTCTATAATTGAACGAGAGCAGGGGCTTCAGCAAAATTCTAAGCGTGCCAGAATCGCCAGCATTCTGGAGAATGAATTCTGGCAGCAGCTGCGGCTGCAGCTGAAGCGCGCGTGTGCACGACATTGTCGCTGCCAAAATCGCCAGAATCGAAACGAATCCGCGTAAGCAGCAGCAGAAGCGCGCGCGAAGCGATTCTGGCGCTTTCTAGTTTTAGTTTGGTGTATACTCTCAGATGAAAATAGAAACTTTAGGAGTATGCAGTTTAAGTGTGTGGTGATTCTGCAGAATAAAATTTACAAATATATTTATTTATTGTTTTTGACAAAGACAATGTTGCCAAAAGAATACTCAAGGCAATCATTTTATATTCTTCTGCTTTTGTGGGGCTCCAACTCAACAAAAACCAAGCATTTTCAAAGGAGTCCATTTGAAGATTTTCTGTCTAACTTTCAGTAGGATAAGCAAGTAGAAGCAAACCTACAACAATCAAAATTTGCAAAAGTAGAGCATAATCATGTACAGCACCAGTTTGCATTTTTTGTGCAGAGGGTACAAGCCACCCAGAAACTTTTTGAGTCATTCCCCTTGGTCCGATCAATTCCAATACTCCTTTATCCAGAGAAGCCCAGCATACAGATCCCAACTGAAGAACTTTTTCGCTAATTTGTTGATTCCATACAATATCAAATCCCCATTTGTTTTGCAAAAACAAATATGGTTTTTTCCAATAATTTTCTGCACAATAAGGCAAAGGCCATACAAAGGCGTAAGCATAAATACACCCCAGAAAAACAGTTGCCAAAGGCAATGCGGACGCCCACACTGGAATCATGTGACTCCTCACCGTCTGCGTGGTTGCGGGGCTATTCACAATACTATTTGCCCAAAAGTCGGTTCCCCAGCCAATGAGGCCATCCTGAAGCAAATACCCCCTAAAAATACTCCCGGTGGCCTATACACACAAAGGAACCCTCATGGTCAAGGGGACCCCTGGAATCCTTAGTTCTGTGCGACGAGCATTATTAGGCGCATAAAAAACAGCAACCAAAACGCGAAAGCTATAAGCACTTGTCAAACAAGCTACGGTCATTAGAATCTAATGTCCATAAGCAGCGGTCCTTCCAGGTGTTGCCCAAGAAGATTCCAAAATAGCATCTTTACTATAATATCCAGCCAAGAAAGGCCAACCCTACTAGCTCAAACTTCCCTAAAGCTAAGTAGCCCAGGCCAATGGCTATGCAGAATGGGCACCTCCAGAACGTCGCATATCTTGTACATCTGCACAAGCATGAATTACAACACCTGCTCCCAAGAACAACAATGCTTTAAAACAAGCGTGTGTCATCTAGTGGTACATAGCCAATCCATAATGACTCAAGGCCAGCGCAACGACCATATACCCTAGCTGGCTACATGTGCTATAGGCAATAACACGTTTTACGTCATTTTGCACGAGCCCCATAGTCCTCCTCATCAAAGAAGTAACTGCACCAACCCACAACAATACAGTTCGAGCAAGAACACTACATTCCCAAATCCTGGATGTTCGAGCAATCTAAAAAATACCAGCAGTTACCAAGGTTGCCGCGTGAATCTAAGCGGATACAGGGGTAGGCAATAAAAATTCTATTATGTATTTGTCTTAGAGTCTGCTCTGCCCTAGTTATAGGGCAGAGCAGACTCTAAGACAGAATAGAACAAATGGACTATATCTTATAGTATATGCTTTCGTCATATACTATCAACGCGTGTAGTCTCTGAGGGGCTATTGCTGTAAAGTTGCGCTTCTTACTAGAACTCAGAAATAGCTTCCCTGCTGATTGGCCCTATTTTTCAATTTTCACTGCCTATAATAATTTAAGTGTTTGCTTGTGTTATTCGACTTATAGTCGAATAACACAAGCAAACACTCAGCAACAGCAGCAAAGACTAAGACGAGTATGAAAAAATCTACAGGCTATCCCAGCATATAGCGTTGTTTAAGGAGGGCCCTACTTAATATATTTTGCGCGCTTCGCCCCCTGAATTCAAGCCCTTACATTATAATGGACTTGAATAACGAAGCACACCGTGCATTTCGAATGCACGTAAATATTCTATAACCTGTGGGTGTGCGTGCATAAAAAAAAATGCACGCACACCCACAGTATCCCACACATTTTTAGTTATTGCTACGCTAACTAGCAGTAAAACTGCTAGTTAGCGTAGCAATAACTAAGTGGGATCAAAGACGCAGTTTGTACTACATAATGGGATGCATATGTGGCAAAACCAAACTGCGTAGTTTATCAATGTTTTGTTTTTTTGCACTAAATCGAATTCGAAGGTATCCTAGCGTTGCAGTTTTTTCTGCGCGTTTTTTTTGTGTGCCAGAATCGCCGTTATTTTTAAACCTGCAAAATAGTGCAAAAAAAAAATAGAATATAGAAAAATATAAACATACATCTAACCCTCCATCCTGTCCGCCTACCAAACATGCAAACCAACCTGCGCACTTTTTCCTAGTGCACCCCCCAACAAAGCAAAACAAATAATATCTGCATAAAATGCAGAAGTACTTGTAGCCGTGAGAATAGATGCATCTGTACTTCCCTAGTACCACCAACAAACAAACAACCCAAAGAGCAATACTGTATCACTTACGCGGTTTACCAACATCGCTTTTTGAGCAGATTTTGTCCTGCTCAAGCGATGAAACCAAAATCCAATCTACAAATAGCTACACACTCCAATCATTTCCCAACCTACCATGAGAGTGACAATATCATTAGAAGTCACCTACTACTACATAGATCCAGTAAACTAGCTCTAATAGCTCTAAAAACGAGGAAGGTGAGGATCATGCTGCATATATCCCAAACTATAAATATGTACACAAAGGCTTACTGTGCTCACGGTGACCATCATAGATCCACTCAAAGCATCAAAACACAAAAGCCAAGATACTTCAAATGTATGAGAAGAAAACCATGTTCCCTAAGAAAGACAAATTGCTGTTCCAGTACACCTGATTTCGTAAAACAGTATATAACTGATGACAGTGCTCACAAACATAGAAAAAACAGTCACCAATCCCCTACCACGAGCTCCGATCCATCGACCAGATAGACCAGATACTAGACTTCCCTAAAAAGGTGCAATAATCGCATTCAAATACATTGATAGACACGTACTTCAATAATTTGGTTGGGTATTCTCGTGCCAGAATTCGATTCTGGCGAGAATTCGAGAATGCGGATTCTGGCGCGCCGATTCTGTTCTGTGAATGAATCGCTAGAATCGATGCACCGCTGTTTAGGAGGCACTGGGTCCAGTTGCGCAGATTCTTTTTCTTTTTAAGACTCTTTCGAAGTAAGTAGTATGTTCGATGGAGTCTAAAGAGTATATAATCGTTTTCTTCTTTACCTAAACACATGCGCCAGAATGCTGGCGATTCGTTTCGATTCGTTTCGATTCAGGCGCGCGCGATGAACGCAGCAGCAAGATTTGACATAACGAAGAGCAAAGCTTTCATTTCACATAGCGAAAATAGAATTTAGTATCTAATATATGCAAACTAATGTTTGGAAAGCCAAGTGCATGGACTGTACAACGGCATTCTCGGCATTCTCGGCATTCTCGAATTCTCGCAAGAATGTCTAAGCGCACGCCTGAATCGAAACGAATCGAAACGAAACGAAGTGCACGCTCGGCTTTAAGATTTTTGGCAGCGAGAATTCATTCTCCGAGAATGAATTCATTCTCAGCTGGTGCGCGTAAAAAA
>VFQS010001567.1_pt1 | contig 20707 bp, 28 predicted proteins | sample 3512361 | NCBI WGS metagenome assembly VFQS01 (sample SAMN10412375, study PRJNA504923) | tailings metagenome | isolation source: Relicate 1 Philex TSF3 active mining | place: Philippines
TCCTGTTGCTATGTCCGCTCCTTCTATCAACGGTTAATACTCGAGATTTCTCTCCGTAAACAAAAAAGCAACCCCTAGGGGTTGCTTTTTTGTTCTTTATGATTGCTTAATTAAATAATCAAGGAAGCATAAACTTTTTGCAAGATTATTAATTAGGAGTAATATCATGCCAGTTGTGGCAGTGATCGACTACGACATGGGTAACTTACACTCAGCCTGTAAGGGCTTAGAGATTGCAGGTGCAAGCCCAATTGTTACTAATGATCCTTTAGAACTATCTAATGCCGATGGTATTGTTTTACCGGGGGTGGGAGCCTTCGATCCAGCCATGCATAAATTAAGGAGTAACCATCTAGAGAAACCAATTAAGGATGCGATCGCTTCAGGTAAGCCTTTTTTAGGAATTTGCCTAGGGATGCAGATCTTGTTTGAAAGTAGCGAAGAGGGACAAGAATCAGGATTAGGAATTATTCAGGGTCAGGTTAAAAGGTTTATTCATGAGCCAAATGTGACTATTCCGCATATGGGCTGGAATCAGTTAGCGCTCACTCAAGCTGATTGTCCGCTTTGGCATGACTTGGGCAATAGTCCTTGGATGTATTTTGTACATTCTTATTACACTGCGCCTGTTGATACTAAGGTAACTGCGGCAACAACAACCCACGGTAGTCAGACTGTGACTGTAGCGATCGCTAAAGATAATGTCATGGCGGTGCAATTTCATCCCGAAAAATCATCCACTGACGGGATACATTTACTATCAAACTTCGTCAGAATGCTTAGTGCGTAGCATAATAGTAAAGTATCGTAAGATTTATGAAGATCCAAATGATCAAAAAACTGGGTATTGTTTCCTGTCTAGCTGTTGCTTGTGCAGTTGTTTCACCGTCAGTAGTACGCGCCCAATCTAATGCTGGATTTATTCTATTCGGTGGCATCAAAGATTATGCACTTGACTACTGTCTTGACAATGGCACCAGTAATCGTACCGATCGCTATTATCTAGAAGTTAAACCACAAAAGTTTAAAGTTTCTGAAATTATCATTACTTACCCCGATCATTTCAACGGTAGCTTTGATACATCAGACATCAAGTTACGTGTAACGGATCAATGTCGTGGGGGCAAGGAGTTAGAGGTTGATTCAGTAAGTTGGGATAGAGAAACTCGCCGAATTACGATAGTCCCTAAAGAAGCTATTCCTTCCAAAACTGCCTTGCGAGCTGTTTTGTCAAATGTACGGAATCCTGACTATAGTGGGTTTTATCAATTTGATGGCAGAGTGATGCGTGCTGATGTACCTGTACCTGTATATATTGGCTCTTGGGTTATTACCCTTGACTAGAAATATTGATTGCTAAATAGCACAAAAATTTTAGAGGGGGGCGCTAAGCGTCCCCCTCTATTGATTGAGTGAAAACTTGAATAATTAAAGTATGAATATTCTGATTAGTAATGATGACGGTATTTACGCTCCTGGGGTAAGAGCTTTAGCTGAGGCACTTAGTGATACTGAACATCGGATTACCGTAGTTTGTCCAGATCGTGAGCGCTCGGCAACTGGTCATGCTCTCACTTTACAAGAACCGTTACGGGTTGATCAAATTTCTGGTTTATATCCTGATGGAATCGAAGCTTGGGCTTGTTCAGGGACACCTTCAGACACGGTAAAATTAGCACTCGATGCCTTACTAGCTGATCGCCCTGATCTAGTTTTGTCAGGAATTAATCGGGGGGCTAATTTAGGGACTGATGTTTTGTACTCTGGTACAGTGTCAGCCGCAATGGAAGGTGTATTGGAAGGTGTACCAAGTATTGCCTTCAGTCTTTCTAGCTTTACACACTTAGACTATAGCGCTGCGGCTAACTTTGCCAAAAAAATGGTACAGACAATCGCCGACTATCCCCTCGAAGAAGCTATTTTATTGAATGTGAATATTCCTGCGATCGCTGAGGAAGATATTTGTGGCGCGGTCGTTACTCGCTTAGGTATTCGCCGCTATCGCGATCAATTTGAAAAGCGTATTGATCCTAGAGGTAAAACTTACTATTGGCTATCGGGAGTGATTATTGAGGAAGAAGCTGAATCAGATACGGATATTCAAGCAATTAGAGACAATTACATTACAATTACGCCGCTTAAATATGATTTGACTTTTGCCTCAGCAATTCCTTTTATGCAGACATGGACAGAAAAATTAACCATGCATTAATATCTCTTAATTTAATTATTTTAATTATTAGATTGAAAAATCATGACATGGGAACTATCTGATTTATTACGAGTGATCGCTACCACAATTGTGATTGCTATTCATGCTTCCCATCACTGGTGGTTTGGGGTCAAAGATACAGTTACCATCAACCCTGAAATCTTTATTGACACACTCATTAATCAAGTTGGACGTTTTACTGTCCCCACATTCGTGATTTTATCTGGATTTGCCCTTGCTAAATCCGAAGATAAACGCCCTTTTGATTTAAAAATATTTTGCCAACGCCGCCTATGGCGAATTATTCCACCCTATATACTCTTCACCTTACTTAATGTTGTTGGACAATCACAATTTCTATCAGGTGATTTGCAAGATAGAACTCAACAAATTTGGCAAGCATTATCAACAGGGATGGGTGATTATCATCTTTACTTCTTAGGAATCATTCTGCAATGCTATGTGAGCTATCCGTTACTTCGTCACATTAAATTTACAGCAAGTAACCTCTACCTATTACTAACTCTTACCTTTTTGCTATTTAGTTGGCGCTGGATTTTAGCTACTTTTGAGCCATTACCCCTCATGACCAACTTATTCCCTGATGGCAATCATGTGATTTATTGGTTACCCTATTTTCAAATAGGTATCTGGCTTGCAAAAAATCAGGAATGGATTGATCAGCTTGTCTTAAAATATCAATCGCGAACATGGGGATATCTATTTGCGATCGCCGCAACTTTGGAGTTAGGTGAATTCTATTGGACTGCAATCCTCAAAAAATCTGCCGAAGCTGTTGGACATTACACCCGTCCCACAATAGTTTTAATTACCTTGACCTTCCTCCTATGGTCAATTTCGTGGCAATTTCGAGAGCGGAGCAAACATTTTCCTAAACTTTTCTCCAACGCCAGTTTTACCACCTACCTAGTTCATGTATGGATTTTAAGAGCAATTGCACCTTTAGAAATAGTGGGTGGGATCTTCTTTGTCCCTATTGCTGCAACCATATCATGGTTAATTGGGATTAGCATCTGGCACATAGCCAAATCCAAACGTTGGATAGCTATCGCTGTGGGGGCATAGCTATTAAGCAAACTTTTTCAAGACTGTTCTTAAATCTTCAATACGCACAGGCTTACTAATAAAATCATCCATCCCAACTAATAGACATTTTTCACGATCTTCCTTCATTGCATTTGCTGTCATCGCAACGATTTTAATCTTATGATCGGAATCCCCGTTTGTCTCTATAATCCGAATCCTACGGGTTGTTTCTAATCCATCCATCTCTGGCATCTGAACATCCATTAATATCACATCGTAGGATTTACGTTCCAGTGCTTGTAAAACTTCCAGTCCATTCATGGCACAGTCAGCTTGATATCCCAACTTGCTCAAAAGTCGCAAAGCAATCATCTGATTAAAGGTATTATCTTCAACTAACAGAATTCGCAAATTGCTATTACTATTGATGCTAGTCTTGTCAATATTGTTTTTTTCTTTGCTAATGTCTTTAGCTGTTATGGAGAGTTTTTCAGGTGCAGTTACATGATTTATTGTCTGATCTAAATCAGACAAGGATTGAACAGCAATCTCAAAATGAAAGATCGTTCCTTTTCCTAATGTACTACTTACCTTAATCTGACCACCTAGGAATTTGGCAAACTGTTGACTAATTACTAATCCTAAACCAGTTCCTGTCTGAGATTCCCGACCTGAAGCAGTCTGAACAAAAGCTTCAAACAAGTTACTAATTTCTTCCGAAGAAATTCCACATCCAGTATCCTCCACTTCAAAATGAAGTTTTACCTTGGAATCTATCATCACTGGATCGCCTAATGTAACACGGAGAATCACATAACCTTGATTTGTGAACTTAAGAGCGTTTCCAAGTAGATTCAACAAAATCTGCCGAATTTTCCGTTCATCGGTTTTGATATATTTCGGGATATTGGGATGGATCGCAAAAATCAGTTGTAAATTCTTATCTTTTGACTTGATTTGAAGCATTTCTTGCAGATTTTGTAAAAGCAAGAGTAAGTCAAATTCTGTTTCTTCGAGTAGAATCTTACCTGCTTCAATCTTCGATACTTCCAAAACATCATCAATTAAGTTTAAAAGATGTTCGCTACTATAACTAATGATATTTACATATTCCCCCAGATCGTTAGTGAGAGAAGTTTCATGGGACATCAATTGAGTACAACCTAAGATAGCATTTAGAGGAGTTCGCAGTTCATGACTCATTCTTGCTAAAAAGTTGCTTTTCGCCTGACTAGCTACTTTAGAACGTTCAGCTTCTTGTTTGAGAGCCTGTTGCGAAAACTCTAATGCTGCAAGCATTAGAGTACTTCTCAGTTCCAAAGATGCTTCTATTTCGACCTCATCCCAAGGTAAAGATTTAGATTTTACAGTCTCTTTCCATAGCTCAAATGAACGTCGTGGTGATGGGTCAAGGTTATCATCAATATCTAACAATTTAGTCGGATCTCCTGCCCAGTTAACCATTTGCACTACTTCTGGTCGGAACCAAATAATATGATAAGCAGTGTGATTTAGTGTAATGGAAATAGATAATAATCCACTTGCACATTCTTTAAATTCTATTGCTTCAGGAAAATATTTACTTAAACAAGTTGTATTAAAACTTTCTTGAGCCGTAGATTCCAACCATGCAATTATTGCTCGCGTAAAGTCTTGAGTTGGACATTCCCCAAATTCTGAGATACAACCATCAAGGTAAATTACTGCCCCATGAGCATTCACTAATTTCAATAAATCACCGATATCTTGAGTGAAAGTGGAACTCAGAGATTGATAGCTACTGAGAATATTTTGTTTGAGCTTGGATTGAATACTCTTAATCTTTGCTTGAGACTGCTTCAGATGCTGCTCATGCTTATTAACAATTTCGACTGACATGATCTGTCCTAGAAATTCACAGGTTTTTCTAGTCTCATAGTCAACATATTTAGGAGCATAATGATGACAAACTACCAATCCCCATAGTTTATCGGCATTAATTAAGGAGATACTGAAAGATGCTGAAACCCCCATCTTTTGCAAGTATTGAATATGGAACTTAGAGACACTTCTCAAAGTGCTATAGCTCAAATCGAGAGGTGCTTTGGTCAGTGGATTATTAAAGGGAATTAGAGGGACAGAGTGATCCTCTAGATCTGCAATGAGTCTTAGCCAATTTTTACAGTAAAGTTTACGAGGGATTTCGGGAATATCAAAAGAAGGATAATGTAATCCAAGTAATGGTTCTAAATTATGAGCCTTAGCTTCAGCAATGACGACTCCACTATGATCAGGATCAAATTTATAAATGAGTACACGATCAAATCCAGTAATCTGACGAATTTCCTGAACTAGTAAGTTGGACATCTCATCAAAGCCCTCAGCTTGACGAACATTCATCGCTGCCGCCTTCGCTAAGTAGTAAAATCCCAAACTAGAGGCTATATCCTTAGGCAAAGGCTCTAGCTCCAAAACTAATAGCCCATCAGAACGATGCATCACCCCTTGAAATATATGTTTCTTTCTCTTGACAGTAACGCTTAGCTTAGTGGGGTTAAAGGTTTCTAGATCTTTATGCGACCAAAAAGATAAGAGGATATTGATCTGTTCCTGAGAGAATAGAACACTCAGTGGCTGATCAATTATTGAGCTAGGAGGGAGGTTGAAAAATTGTTCAGTATTCGCACTAACCTGCGCAATCGTCAAATTTGACTCATTGATGGCTAGTAAAACTCCATGAGACTGAATATGTCCTAGTAAGTGAATTTGCTCGTGATTGCAATTCTGGTAAGCCGAAGGTAACCCCTCAGAAATTCCCGAGGATAGACATTGTACTGTTGTCATTCTCTATCACTACCTAACTAAGTTATTAAGTTATATGGTTGTTACATAGTTGCCCATATGTCTTCCCCTCCAAAATCTGACCAGTATATTAAACTGAGATTTGTCATGAAATCATATAAACCATTATAGTAGTCAACCCATGTGACAAGAACTCACATTTCTATCGATTCTTAACTCCTCCAACTTATCGATGCCAAGTAAATGTATTAGTATGATACTGAATTTTATACAAGTGCAAGGCAAGAATGATTTTGTAAAAAACTTTACAAGACTATAGACAAAACATCTCATATGGAGTTAGGATTGTTAATCGTGACTAAAAACAGAAACTGAGAGACATAAGTTCATGCTAGGTTTCTTAAGTCTGAGTCACGCAACTGGTATAGGTAAGCTAAAAGAAACTCTTAAGTTGTTTTAGCTTATGAAGACCACCCAAGAGATTGTGTTTCTCAAGTCTAGCAATTTGGCTAGACATCTGCCGTAAGTCGTCTCGAAGTCCATTAAACAGTCTTCAAAAACAATACTTCTTACTAAGATCGAAACCGATCTCTTTTGAGCCTGTCAAAAATCTGCAATAAAAATCAATTTAATTTGCAGCCACAAGCAAGCGGAGCTAACTTTAAATGACTGTCGGAATTCTCGGCACAAAACTTGGGATGACCCAAGTATTCGATTCGGATGGCAACGCCGTTCCTGTAACCGTTGTCCATGCAGGTCCCATCACTGTTACACAGGTTAAGACTGACACCAAAGAAGGCTATAAAGCCATTCAAGTTGGTTACGGCAAGACTCGTGAAAAGCTTTTAACCAAGCCAGAATTGGGACATTTGAAGGCATCAGGTGCAGAACCTGTTAAGCACCTACGTGAATATCGTTTGGATGATGTGAGTAACTACACCATCGGACAAACCCTAGATGTAAGTCAGTTCAAGGATGGCGACATCGTTGATGTGATTGGAACTAGCATTGGTAAAGGTTTCGCTGGTTATCAAAAGCGCCACAACTTTGGTCGCGGTCCGATGGCTCACGGTTCTAAAAACCACAGACAACCTGGTTCGACAGGTGCAGGTACAACTCCTGGTCGTGTTTATCCTGGTAAGCGTATGGCTGGTCGTCTTGGCGGTAAGCAAATCACCGTGAAGAAACTAACTATAGTCAAGGTCGATGCAGCGAACAACGTGCTGCTAATTAAAGGAGCAGTACCCGGTAAAGCTGGTGCATTGCTTAATGTCATTCCTACCGTAATTGTCGGCAAGGCTAAGTAAGAACTAAGTAGTTTGTTCGTGAGATCGAGAGAGTTTAATTTATGCCTATAGTAAAAGATTGGACAGGGAAGGAAGTCGGTGAGGTAGATCTGGAATTGCGTGTTGCTAAAGAAGCAACTGCAAAGGGTCTAGTACACCGTGCCCTCGTCAGACAGCTCGCTAATGCCCGCCAAGGTACAGCCAGCAGTAAAACCCGCGCCGAAGTTCGTGGTGGTGGTCGTAAGCCTTTCAGACAAAAGGGTACTGGTCGCGCCCGTGCAGGTTCGACTCGTTCTCCTCTAACCCGTGGTGGTGGTGCTATTTTTGGACCAAAGCCTAGAGATTACGATACCAAGATGAACCGCAAAGAGCGTCGTCTTGCTCTTCGCACTGCATTTACTGGTCGCGCAGCAGATTTGATCGTAGTTGAAGATTTTGCCGTAAATCTCGTACAGCCTAAGACCAAGGAACTTACTCAAGCTCTTGAGCGTTGGGGTGTAGTTGCTGGTAGCAAAGTCTTGATCATCATTGATCAAAAGGAAGAAAACATTGTTTTGTCTGCACGCAATATTCGTAACTTGCAGTTGCTCGCGGCTGATCAATTAAATATTTTCGACATCGTTAATGCTGAGAAAATTGTGGCAACGCGCTCGGCGATCGCCAAGATTCATGAAGTGTATGGTGGCGATGCGAAGCTAGCAACAGAGATCGTTACGGTCGAAGATGCAGAATAACGGAATCTAAGTAGAAGAAAGAAACACCATGGCTAAGATCCCAACCCAATTCGATCCCCGTCGCTTGCCCGATCTCATTCGTCGCCCTCTGCTCAATGAAAAGGCAACCAGACAATTAGAAGGCAACAAGTACACCTTTGATGTTGTGCATGATGCCACTAAGCCTGAAATCAAAGCTGCAATTGAGAGTTTGTTCTCAGTCAAGGTTAAGAAAGTGAACACCCATAACCCACCCGCACAGGCGCGTCGGATTGGTAAGTTCGCAGGCAAACGCGCTCAAATCAAGAGAGCAATCGTCACCCTCGCTGAAGGCAGCAAAATCGATTTGTTCCCAGATGTGTAAAAGTTCAACACGAATAACTTTTAGTTATTCATGTTGAACAAAAAACAAAACCAGAGAACTGTTCTTTAACAACATCAGACAATTATGGGCGTTCGTGCATATAAACCGTATACCGCTAGTACCAGACAAACCGTTGTCTCGGACTTTGCGGAAATCACCAAATCAGAACCCGAAAAGTCTTTAACCACTCATGTCCATCGCAAACGTGGGCGTAATAACCGTGGTGTAATTACTAGCCGTAGACGTGGCGGCGGTCACAAGCGTCTTTATCGGATTATCGATTTTAAACGCAACAAACGTGACATTATCGCTGAGGTCATTGCGATCGAGTACGATCCCAACCGCACCGCACGAATTGCACTTCTTCAATACGAAGATGGCGAAAAGCGTTACATTATTGCGCCTAAAGGTCTTACCGTAGGTAGCAAGATCCAAGCGGGACAAAATGCTCCTTTTGAAATTGGCAATGCATTGCCTCTAGCAAATATCCCACTCGGTACAATTGTTCACAATGTTGAACTAGTACCTGGAAAGGGTGGTCAAATTGTTCGTTCTGCTGGAGCTGGTGCTCAAATCGCAGCAAAAGAAGGTGATTTTGTTACTCTTAAACTTCCTTCTAGCGAAGTTCGCTTGATTCGTAAGGATTGCTTTGCGACTATCGGACAAGTTGGTAATCTCGATCATAGCAACACCAGTCTTGGTAAAGCAGGGCGTAGTCGTTGGTTGAACCGTCGTCCTAAGGTTCGTGGTATGGTCATGAACCCTGTCGATCACCCTCATGGTGGTGGTGAAGGTTGTGCCCCCATCGGACGTAGTGGTCCTGTTACGCCTTGGGGTAAGCCAACCTTGGGTTACAAGACTCGGAAAAAGGGCAAACTCAGTGATGCTCTCATTGTTCGTCGCCGTCGCAAGTCCTCGAAGCGCGGTAAGGGCGGACGTAACGCTTAATTTTTTTGCTAAGTAACTGCTTTGCAGTTGCTTAGCGCGAAGACTTATTTAGAGAATACAAATTATGACGCGATCGCTAAAAAAAGGTCCCTTTGTTGCCGATCACTTACTGACCAAAATCGAAAAGCTCAACGCCAAAGGCGAAAAGCAAGTTGTCAAAACATGGTCTCGCGCTTCCACAATTCTTCCTCAAATGATCGGGCATACCATTGCCTGCCATAACGGAAAACAGCACGTTCCTGTATATGTCACGGAGCAAATGGTAGGACACAAACTCGGTGAGTTTGCTCCTACTCGTACCTTCCGCGGTCATGCCAAGAGCGACAAAAAGGCCAAGAGATAGGTAGACAGGTAGATAAAAATGATCCTTGCCCAAAACGAAATCCCTGCCGTAGCTAAATACATTCGGATGTCACCCCACAAGGTACGCCGAGTACTCGACCAAATCCGTGGTCGTAGCTACCGTGAAGCATTAATGATTCTTGAGTTTATGCCCTATCGCTCCTGCGAACCAATCACCAAGGTATTGCGTTCTGCCGTAGCTAATGCTGAACATAACGCTGGACTGGATCCAGCATCCCTAGTAGTTAACCAAGCCTTCGCCGATATGGGACCTAGCCTCAAGCGCTTCCGTCCCCGCGCTCAAGGTCGTGCTTACCAAATTCGTAAGCCTACTTGTCATATTACGATTACCGTCAAACCATCGGAGGAAGAATAGGTATGGGTCAGAAGATTCACCCAACAGGGTTACGCCTCGGCATCACCAAGTCCCACCTTTCTCGTTGGTATGCTGATGTAAATCGTTATGGTGTCTTGGCTGAAGAAGACAACAAGATCCGTAAGTATATTGAAAAGACCTTGAGCAATGCAGGTATCGCTGAGATTTTGATTGACCGCAAGGCTGATCAAGTTGATCTCGAAATCCGTACCGCTCGTCCTGGCGTAGTTGTTGGTCGCGGTGGTGCTGGTATCGAGCAATTGCGTGTCGGTCTAGTAAAGTACCTTGAACAAGATGGCTCCCTCAAAAAAACAGGAACCAGCCAAGTTCGGATCAATGTTACCGAAGTTACCAGAGTTGATGCAGAAGCACCTCTGATTGCCGAATACATTGCTCAACAAATCGAACGTCGTGTTTCCTTCCGTCGTGTCGTTCGCCAAGCAATTCAAAGAGCGCAGCGTGCAGGCATCGAAGGTATCAAGGTGCAGATCAGCGGTCGTCTCAACGGCGCTGAAATTGCGAGAACTGAGTGGGTTCGTGAAGGTCGAGTGCCTCTACATACCCTCCGTGCTGACATTGACTACAGCTATAAAACATCCAGAACTATTTATGGTGTCATTGGCATTAAAGTCTGGATCTTTAAAGGCGAAATTATCGAAGGCGAAGAAGCTCCTGCTCCAGCCGCTCAACCCCGTCGTCGCCAGCAACGTCGTCCCCAATTTGAGGATCGTTCTAGCGCTGAAGGATAAACTTCTGTCATCTAGAGTTTTGAACCATGTTAAGTCCTAAACGTACAAAATTTCGTAAGCAGCAACGCGGTCGGATGGCGGGTCCCGCTACCAGAGGAGCTGAAATCAACTTTGGTGATTATGCCATGCAGGCTCTAGAGCCTTCTTGGATTACTTCTCGACAAATCGAAGCTGCCCGTCGTGCCATGAACCGCTACATCCGTCGCGGTGGCAAAATCTGGATTCGTATTTTCCCAGATAAGCCTGTAACTATGCGCCCCGCTGAAACCCGTATGGGTTCTGGTAAAGGTGCTCCAGAGTTTTGGGTAGCAGTAGTTAAGCCTGGGCGGATCATGTTTGAAGTCGCAGGTGTTGCTGAAGAGACCGCAAGAGAGGCTATCCGTTTGGCTGCTGCCAAGATGCCGATCAAAACCAGATTTGTTATCCGTGAGAAGGAGTAAAGATATGGCACTCCCAAAAGTCCAAGAAACCAGAGAACTATCTGATGATGAGTTAAAAGCACAGATCTTGAGCATCAAGAAAGAGCTATTTGATTTGCGCTTTAAGCAGGCAACTAGACAGCCTGTGCAGCCCCATCAGTTCAAACACGCAAAGCATCGCTTATCACAATTGCTGACTGTCGAGCGTGAACGCCTGTCCAGAGCTTAAGAGAGCTATCTAACAGCAAATTTAAAAACTTAAGATTTAAAGACATAGGAACTAGCAATGGCAGTAAAAGAAAAAGTTGGCGTTGTCGTCAGCGATAAAATGCAAAAGACGGTGGTTGTAGCAGTTGAAAACCGCACTTCTCACCCTAAGTATGGAAAAATCGTGGTCAAAACGACTAAGTTTAAAGCCCACGATGAAGAAGATAAAACCCGTGAAGGCGATCGCGTCAAAATTCGGGAAACCCGCCCCCTTAGTCGTACGAAGCGGTGGGAAGTTGTAGAGATTCTCTCATCTAGCTCGGAAGCATAAGCCATGATTCAACAAGAGTCTTATCTAAATGTTGCGGATAATAGTGGTGCTAAGAAGCTCCTATGTATCCGCGTACTGGCAGGCGGCAACCGTGTGTTTGGTGCAGTTGGAGATGTAATTATCGCCACTGTTAAAGACGCTGCGCCTAATATGCCAGTTAAAAAATCTGATGTTGTCCGTGCTGTCATCGTTCGTACCAAAGCATCGATCAACCGTGAAAGCGGTATGAGAATCCGTTTTGACGACAATGCTGCTGTAATCATCAACCAAGACGGCAACCCAAAAGGAACGCGCGTATTTGGTCCAGTTGCGCGTGAGTTGCGGGATAAAAACTTCACCAAAATTATCTCCCTAGCGCCAGAGGTACTGTAATGCCCTTCAAACCTAAGCCCCAATATCGTGGAAACCGTAAATCTTTTAAGGTTCACGTCAAGAAAGATGACCTCGTTCAAGTAATTTCAGGAAGCTCAAAAGGAACTGTTGGCAAAGTTCTCCAAGTTTTTCCTAAAGATAGCACCATCATTGTTGAAGGTGTAAATGTCAAGACTAAACACGTCAAGCCTCAGGCTGATGGCGAGTCAGGGCAAATCATCACTCGCGAGTTTCCCATTCACAGTTCTAAAGTTTTGTTGTACTCCGAGAAGGAAAAGACTGCTAGTCGGACTGCTATTACCTTCACAGAAGATGGCAAAAAAGTAAGAATGCTCAAGAAAACTGGCGAAATTATTGATTCTGTCAAAACTGACAAGAAATAATTCTAGAAACCTGACCAAGCCCAGGAAAATTCATCGAGGAAGATAAAATGCTAACACCGTTCACCGAAGTCTATGCCAAGCAAGCTGTTCCTAAGTTGATGGAACAGTTCAAGTACACAAACATCCATCAAGTTCCCAAATTTGAGAAGGTTGTAATCAATCGCGGTCTGGGCGAAGCTGCTCAGAATGCCAAGTCCCTAGAAGCATCCTTGGCTGAAATTGCGACGATCGCTGGTCAAAAGCCCGTAGTCACAAGAGCGAAAAAAGCGATCGCAGGTTTTAAACTGCGTCAAGGAATGCCTGTTGGGATCGTAGTCACTCTACGCCGCGACAAGATGAACAATTTCTTAGACCGTTTGATTAACTTCTCTTTGCCTCGCATCCGTGACTTTCGTGGAGTGAGTCCTAAGAGTTTTGATGGACGTGGAAACTACACTCTCGGTGTTCGCGAGCAGCTTATCTTCCCCGAAATCAGCTACGACAGTATTGAGCAAATTCGGGGGCTTGATATTTCCATCATCACCACTGCCAACACAGATGAAGAAGGACGTGCACTCCTGAAAGCAGTCGGTATGCCCTTTAGAGAATCATAAGTAGATCGAATTAGGAGATAAGGATGGCTACCAACGACACCATCTCGGACATGCTTACACGCATTCGCAATGCCACACTTGCGAAGCATCAAACAACTGCAATTCCTGCGACAAAGTTGACGTTAAGCATTGCTCGAGTACTTAAGCAAGAAGGTTTTATTGCAGACTTTGAAGAAACTGGCGAAAATATTGATCGACGCTTAGTAGTTTCTCTCAAGTACGAAGGCAAGAACCGTCAATCAATCATTAAGCGCCTCAAGCGCGTTAGCAAACCTGGTTTACGGGTTTACTCAAACTCTAAGGAACTACCCCGTGTATTAGGTGGGATCGGCATCGCCATTATTTCCACCTCCAAAGGCATCTTGACCGATCGCGAAGCTCGCAAACAAGGGGTCGGCGGTGAAGTTCTTTGCTATATCTGGTAACTCAGAACTGTTAATTCAGGAATAACACACAAGCAAAGGAAAACAGATATGTCTCGTATTGGAAAACGTCCCATTCCTCTGCCTCCTAAGGTTGCGGTCTCCATCGCAGGGCAAGAGGTGACAGTCAAAGGACCAAAAGGTGAACTGAAGCGTGTATTACCTAACACCGTAGAAGTGGTTCAGGAAGAAAACACCTTGATTGTTAATCGCGTTAATGAATCTCGACCCGCTCGTCAACAGCATGGTCTCTTCCGTACCCTTGTAGCCAATATGGTCGAAGGTGTATCTACAGGTTTTCAGCGTAAGCTAGAAATCCAAGGGGTTGGTTATCGTGCCAACCTGAATGGTAGCAATATTGTGCTAACCGTTGGCTATAGCCATACTGTTGATATTGTTCCTCCTTCAGGAATTTCTCTTGCTGTGGAAGATGCTGCTGGCAAGAAAGTCCCTCAAGGTACATTTATTGTTGTTGAAGGAATTGACAAGGAAGTCGTCGGCAACTTAGCTGCCAAGATCCGTGCTGTACGTCCACCTGAAGTTTACAAAGGTAAGGGCATTCGTTACTTCGGTGAATTCGTCAGACGTAAGGCTGGTAAGACTGGTAAGAAGTAAGATTAGACTTTATTTCAAAAGTTTTTCTGCCTTCTTTATTTAATTTTCTTAATCTTTAATTTTAGATAGAATCGATACAAAGTCGATAGGTTACGAACAATATGAGTGTCAGTCGTAGACAAGCAACCATAAGCCGCCACAAGCGAATTCGTAAAGGGTTAACAGGAACCCCAGAGCGTCCTCGCTTAGCTATTTATCGCTCTAACAAGCATATTGTGGCGCAAGTGATCGATGATGTAGCACAGCATACTCTCGTTGCTGCATCTACCCTTGAATCAGATATCCGTGAGAAAGTTGGTTCCACAGCTAACTCCGAAGCTTCCGCGAAAGTCGGGGCTTTGATTGCGGAAAGAGCGATCGCTAAGGGAATTACCAAAGTCGTATTTGATCGCGGTGGCAACCTCTATCACGGTAGAGTCCAAGCTCTCGCTGAAGCTGCCCGCGAAGCAGGTCTCGATTTTTAAGCAATGAATCATCCAGTGAATCAATAGATATAAAAACTATGGCTAAGAATAGAGAATCCAAACCAGGTGGCGGTCGCGATGGCGGCGGCGACAATGGCGATAGCCGCGAAGAAAAACGTAAAGGTAAGCGTGATAGTAAGAAAAGCGATCGCGCTCGTACCGAGAAAGAATCTGAATGGCAAGAACGAGTTGTCCAAATCCGTCGTGTAACTAAGGTAGTTAAAGGTGGTAAAAAACTCAGCTTCCGTGCGATCGTGGTCGTCGGTAATGAGAAAGGACAAGTTGGTGTTGGCGTTGGCAAAGCCGCTGATGTTATTAACGCTGTTAAAAAAGGTGTCGCCGATGCCAGAAAACATGCGATCGACGTACCTTTGACCAAGGCTAATTCAATTCCTCATCCCACCAATGGTATTGGTGGTGGGGCAAAAGTAATTATCCGTCCCGCATCCCCTGGTACTGGGGTAATCGCTGGTGGAGCCGTCAGAACTGTACTTGAGCTTGCTGGTGTCAAAAATATTTTGGCAAAACAGCTCGGTTCCAGCAGCCCCCTAAACAATGCTCGTGCTGCTATTAATGCACTTTCGACATTGCGTACCTTTGGTGAAGTTGCCAGATCCCGTGGTATCACACTTGAGCAGTTATTTAATTAATGCAATAACGGTGCGTAGCACCGTCATTGCACCAACGATAAATGAGAAAAAACTATGAGAATTGACGATCTTCAGCCTCAAGAAGGCTCACAGCATCGTAAGCGTCGAATTGGGCGTGGTATTGCCGCAGGGCAAGGTGCTAGTGGTGGATTTGGTATGCGCGGTCAAAAATCTCGTTCAGGTCGTCCCACCAGACCTGGATTTGAAGGTGGTCAAATTCCCCTTTATAGACGAGTACCCAAACTTAAGCACTTCACAATTGTCAATCCAAAGCATTTTACAATTGTGAACCTTGATCAATTAAGTGGATTACCAAAAGGTACAGAAGTAACACTTGAATCTTTGATGGATGCAGGTATAGTTACTCAAAATGATGGAGCTTTGCGAATTTTAGGAAGAGGCGAAGTTAATGTTGCGCTCAATGTTCGTGCACATTCAATCACTGCCTCAGCTAAGGCGAAAATCGAAGCTGCTGGTGGTACTGTAGAAGTTACAGCCTAAGCAAAAGAGAATATGTGGCGAGGTGCTAGACGCTTCGCCACATATTCTCTTTTTTCGTTTGGGATAACTATAGATTGCACTGTTCATCATCGAACTACAATATATTTCATACTAGGGTAGGTGGTGCAATGCATCGCCTACCCTAGCCTATAGACAATTAGCCGTGAGGTAAGTTTAGTTATGGTTGTCAGTAAAGGAAAGACCCCGACAGCCCAAGAAACTTTTTTACAAATGGCTCAAGCCGCAGGTTTGCGGGGGCGTTTGTTAGTTACTGTGGGCGTTTTGATATTAGTTAGACTGGGAATTTATTTGCCATTGCCAGGAGTTGATCGCCTCCGATTTACAGAAATTGTTCAAAATAATGCTGTAGTTAATTTCTTAGATATTTTCTCGGGCGGTGGTTTGTCGCTGTTGGGCATTTTTGCCCTTGGTATTTTGCCATTTATTAATGCTTCGATCATTATGCAACTGATGACCTCAGCACTGCCTAGCTTAGAAAATCTTCAAAAAAATGAAGGTGAAGCAGGGAGAAGAAAAATTTCTCAATATACTCGCTATGTTGCCTTTGTCTGGTCAATTATCCAAAGCTGGGGCTTAGGAGTTTGGGTACAAAACTCAGGTGTATTATCTGAAGCTAGCGCGAATTGGCTTTCCCTTGGCGACGGTAGGGTCATTTTTTCCAGCTTCATTTTTCAGACTACAGTTGCACTTGCTGCTGGCTCTATGTTTGTGATGTGGGCTGGTGAATTGATTACTGAAAAAGGTGTTGGCAATGGTGCTTCCCTTCTGATTTTTATTAGTATTGTGGCAAACTTACCAAAATCCTTGGGAGATACGATCTCCCTTGCCCAAAAAGATAGCTCACGAGTTGGTGGTGTTATCCTCTTGCTAGCAATCTTTTTGATTATGATTATTGGCATCGTATTTGTGCAGGAAGGAACACGGCGCATTCCCATTATCTCGGCACGTCGTCAGGTAGGTCGCAAGCTTTATCGCGAACAAGCATCCTACTTACCCTTGCGCTTAAATCAAGGTGGTGTTATGCCAATCATCTTTGCTTCATCGGTGATGATCTTGCCAGCCTATTTAAGTCAGAGTATTAATAACGAAGTATTTGTGTCGATCGCTACTTGGATTTCTCCTAGTGGTGCGGGACATATTCCCGTGTATATGCTGTTGATTCTGGGCTTTAGCTTCTTCTATTCAACTCTGGTGTTGAATCCGATTGAGTTATCGCAGAATCTCAAGAAAATGGGTAGTAGTATTCCCACAGTTCGCCCAGGTAAAGCGACTTCTGATTACATTAGTGGTGTTTTAAACCGCCTAACTTTACTTGGTTCAATTTTCCTTTGTGGAATTGCAATTATTCCTAGTGCCTTGGAGAAGGCAACGGGGGTATCAACCTTTAGTGGTATTGGTGCAACTTCATTACTGATTTTGGTAGGTGTGGCGATCGAAACCTCCAAGCAAATCCAAACATATGTAATTTCTCAACGTTATGAAGGTATGGTTAAACAATAATGCCTAGAGTGATTTTGATGGGTCCCCCTGGGGCTGGCAAGGGTACACAAGGTGAAATTTTGGCTACTGAGTGGCAAGTCCCCAAAATTGCTCCCGGTGATATTTTTCGGGCAGAAATTAAGCAGGGTACGGAGTTAGGATTAAAAGTCAAGTCCTACAGTGACTCTGGTAGATTAGTTCCTGATGCAGTTGTCATTGAAGTAATCGAGTCCCGACTTCGTCAACCTGACACTCAATCTGGTTGGATTCTCGATGGATTTCCTCGCACAGTTGCCCAAGCTGAGGCACTAGATATTTTACTGGCTGAATTAAATCAGCCCTACGATTCAGTAATTAATTTGGATGTGCCCGATCAGTTTTTAATCGATCGCCTTAAAGCAAGAGCGATCGATCAAGGACGAGCTGATGACACTGAAGATGTGATCAAAAATCGGTTGGAGGAATACAATGCCAAAACAAGACCTCTGCTAGAATTTTATGGCAGTAAAGTTAAACAGATTGATGGCACACCGTCGATGCCAGAAGTAACTGAAGCAATCAAAAAATTCCTTGCATAGGTAGGCTGATAATTTTATGGAGCCAAGCTTCATAAAATTATCTCAAACACACAGAACTTATACTGAATTTTGGAGAGTTTATTTGTCAAAAGAAGATGCTATTGAAATGGAAGGGACGGTAACTGAGTCACTTCCTAACGCTATGTTTCGAGTTGCCCTCGATAATGGCTTTAATGTACTTGCTCACATTTCGGGCAAGATCCGTCGGAACTATATCAAAATTTTGCCAGGCGATCGCGTTAAAGTGGAGCTAACGCCCTATGACCTCACGAAAGGACGCATTACTTACCGCCTCAAGAATCAAGGCGGTGGCAAAAAATAATCTCGAAAAAATAAAAGCCCCATCTGGGGCTTTTATTTTTTATTTGCGGGATCGCTTATAGAGTCGATAGCCAATAAAGGCAGCGATCGCGATTAAAACACCGATAACTACAACTTTGCTAATTACATCTATATATTTTTCGACGATTGCATAATTTTTCCCTAATAAGTAGCCTGCATAGGTTAATAAAGATACCCAGCCAATCGTACCGATGGTGGAATAGATGAAGAATGGCACAATTGGCATTTTGCTAATTCCTGCAGGTATTGAAATCAATGTCCGAATTCCAGGGACAAGGCGACCCAGAAGCACTGCTTTTGCGCCATTTTTTGCAAACCAACGTACTGATTTTTCTATATCTTCACTAGAAATACCAATCCACTTACCATAACGGTCTGCCAAAAGTTGCAGGCGCTGTTGCCCCAACAGCAAGCCAGCGTAGTACCAAGGGATTGCCCCTACAATCGTACCAATTACGCCTACGGCGATGGCAGGAAGTACTTGAATTTGGCTATTTGGCAAAGTCGCAGTATAGCCCGCAAGGGGCATAATCAACTCTGAGGGAATTGGTGGAAATAGATTTTCTAAAAACATCAGTAGCCCAATCCCTAGATAGCCTAGGGTATTCATTGTGTTTGTAATCCATTCCTGCATTATGTGTACCAAGTCCTAGAAATCGTAGCTAATATGGCGATTGTTATTATCAATAATCGATATGTTAGTAGAGTATCTTATAAACTGATAGAAATAGGCGCAATTGCAGAGTTAACCCTATTTTTATTTCTTGTTTGTTTTTTGAAACTCAGTACATTTCTGTCAAGGCAATATGTGCCTCATTGCCCATGAAAAAGTCTTTAGTCTATCGCACTTTGCAAATCGCTTCTGCTTTAGCAGTTTATGCGGCAACTTCCTTATGGGCATCGGAAAACCATGTAGAGATTGTGTCTCAAACGATTACCCGTATCAATTCGCTTTTGGTCATTTTAGCGATCGCTTTGGTATTCCCTTATTTTTGTTTCAAAGCTTTAGGTAAACTCTATACACCACCATCATCAAGGGATCGTGATGATTTTCAGTCAGTTACCGATGAAGCAGATAATATTCAGGAAGAATTCGACGAAAATTGGGAAACGATGCAATATCGAGGAACTCGATATAAACCTGAAGATTTAGAAACTAAGTCTAGTAATATCACCATCCAAAATAAAGAAAATGACACAAAATCTGTCATTAAATACCGAGGAGCAATTATCAATAGTGACAAGAATGAAGAAATTGCCTCTGAGCATTCCATAGATAATTTATCAAAAGATCACCAACCCCAAAAATCAGCTCAACCTAAGGAAAGAATGAAGTATCGCGGTTCCTATATTGATTAAATGAAACGAGTTCGGAATAATTTGAAATTGGATTTGAGAGAGAGTTTGAGTCGCAAACCTTCTCTAAAATCCCAAAAATAAAAACCTTGCACAGCAAAGTTTTTATTTTTGGGATTTTAAAACCTGCCAGCTTAACCCGAACTGATATTAATTTAATCTTTTTATGCTATGGCAAATAAAGATTTAGCTAGTACAAACCAGAAACCAGAAGATGAGTTGCGGCGCGAAGCGCCGCAACTCATCTTCTGGTTTTATGTCATAAGCAAAACTTGATTGGCTATATATAGCAATCCTAAATGGTTTGTGGAAGCGCACTCCTTCGGGATCTTACTTTTTACGACATCATTAAAAGGTAGACCAGAAGAGGCTTTCAGGTAAAAGGTGCAGATAGGGTTACAGTAGTAAAAATCAAGAAAAAGCAGTGAAGAAAAATGATGAACTGGTGGGACAAGAATTTTGCAAATTGTGAATTAGGAGATGAGAGACTCAGCTTAATTTTGCATAGTGCCTTAGCGATCGCTCCTGAACAAGGACAAGTAATCGGGTTGTTATGGTAGAAACTTACGTTGGTATACTTACCGTTGGCAGGTGGCAGATTTTCATAAAATCTTTAAGTCTGGCTGTTAGTGTGAGCGCTATAGACTTGCGGCTGAAGGGATGAAGACATTGTTAGGCTTTTTAAGTGTCTGAGCGGTTGAACTTTTACAGATTACTTATCTCCATTGCAATCAACCTTATGCTCCTGCCGTTGAGATTCTTTCTCCTGTCCAAATTCAGGTTTTAAAGGCTCGATTCCCTAAATCCCATTCTGTTTTAACTGTTGCTTGGGCGATTGAATCCATTGCTTTCCTTGGCGGCTATCTTGAGCATCGTCGTAAATCTCCCATTGGTATTCAAGTCCTCTGGCGTGGTTGGTCTAATTTACGCAATCTTTGCCAAGGCTGGATTCTTGCCTAAATTCATACTTAACGGGAAAAGTAAGCCAGAGCAATCACATAGGACTTACGCATCCACTCGATGCGTAAGTCCTATATTTATTAACAATTTACTGAAAATCTAAATACTCATCTAGGAAGATAGGTGGGTAGAGCTAAAAAGGAAAGGATTTATTGAGGTAAGGATGGGCGGCGCTTCGCGCCGCCCATCCTTACCT